>UMEM01007689.1_pt1 | contig 61987 bp, 50 predicted proteins | sample 1964761 | NCBI WGS metagenome assembly UMEM01 (sample SAMEA4836021, study PRJEB28245) | human gut metagenome | biome: gut microbiome; material: fecal sample | place: Denmark | collected 2008 | reverse complement strand
GTTCCTGATCTCTCTGGCGTTTTTTCTGCCACTGTTCCAGCAGTTTGATGATGGTTTCCTGCATCCGCTGGGGCGTGTAGCTTTTGGGGAAATATTTGCGTAGGGTGTCGGAAGTGAACGTCACCTTGTCCAAATCGCTTTTCTTTTCCTCACCCATGATGGCCCGCATCACATCAATGTTCAAATGCCCCTCCTGGCTGAATTTCTTGAGCCGCTGGGCCTGGGAGAGAGAAGGGGTAGCCTGTTCGCTGTCCATCGCGTCCAGTAAATCCCTCTGTTCCTCTTTTTTGAGGAAAGAAAGCTCATAGGCTGGGTTGAGGGCGATTTTCTTTTCATCCACCATATCCATCAGTTCAGGAATCAGCTCGGTCAGGCGAATATAGCGAAATATCTGATTTTTACTCTGGCCGACCTGTTCGGCTAATAGCTCGCTGGACTTCTTTCCAAAATCGTTCCCAACTTGGGAACAATTTTCTTTTGCTGGCCTACCTGCTTGCCGTTTCATGGCATCCAGCTTCATTTTGTAGGCAAAAGCCCTTTCGCTGGGAAGCAGGCTTTCACGTTGCAAGTTGCTGTCCACCATGATGATGGTAGCGGCATCATCGTCCAAATCCCGGACAATGACCGGCATGGTTTCTTTCTCAGCCAGCTCACTGGCTCTGTGCCGCCTGTGTCCGGCTACCAGTTCATAGCCGCCCTCCGGGTCAGGTCTTGCAATCGCCGGAACCAGCACACCATACTGCCGGATACTGTCCGCAGTCTCCATCATGGATTCATCATCCTTGACTTTGAACGGATGGTTCTTAAAAGGATGCAGCTCAGACAGGGGAATTTCCAGCACCCGTTCCCGCTGGGCATCGGCGCGGCTTTCCTCAGTGGAAAACAGGTCATCTACCGATGCCAGCTCTACTTTTTTCGCGCTGCTTTTCAAGTTTTATCACCTCCTGCGTCAGATTTTTGTAGCTCTCTGCCACCTTGCCGCCGGGGTCATGGGCAAAAATACTCTTCCCCTCGGCGCTGATTTCCTTTGCCCGGACCGAATGGGGAATCTCGGTACCGAACACCTTGATTTTGCTGCCGTAGGTCTCCCGCAGCAGGGCGGCGATTTCTTTGGCGAAGTTGGTGCGATTGTCCACCATCGTCAGCAGGATGCCGTCAATTTGGAGCTTGGGGTTGATCTGCCGTTTTACCTTGCTGACCGTCTGGAGCAGCTGTTCCAATCCCTTGGCGGGCAGATACTCTGCCTGGACGGGGATTATAACCCTGTTGGCGGCTGACAGTGCATTGACTGTGAGCATACCCAGGGAGGGCTGACAGTCAATGAGGATATGGGAATACTGTCCCTTTACGGTGTCCAGGTATTGCCGCAATATGGTTTCGCGGCTCATAGCATTTACCAAAGAGACCTCCATGCCGGAAAGCTGGATGTCAGCGGGCATCAGGTCCACGCCCTCCGGGTGGTGCAGGATGCCCTCACCGGGCTTGAGTGGCTCGTCCATCAGGATGCGCCCCATTGCGTCGGATAGGGTGAAGGGTAGCTTGTCCGGCTGGGGATGGCCCAGGCTGATGGTCAGGCTGCCCTGTGGGTCCCCGTCGATCAGCAGCACTTTCTTTCCGGCCTGTGCCAGTCCAATCCCCAAATTGGCACAGGTGGTTGTCTTGCCAACGCCACCTTTCTGGTTGGCGATGGCGATAATTTGTGTGTTCACTTTGCAATCACCTCGTTTCTGGAATAAAAAAAGGGAGAATGTGACATAAATCAACATTCTCCCTGAGAAACGATATGCGATTGTCTTGCTGCTTGTCTTATTTGTGTTCAGCTCTTGGGGAGCCATCCTACCGCAAACCCGCATGAATACTGGATTTCTGCTTGTTTGTCTTTCCCTTTCCCGAATAACCTCTGTTCAACGAGTGGTATGCAAAAGATACAAGCAAGAAAACCCGCGCCGTAATGAAGTCCAAAGGCGAAGCAGGGGAACACCTCTGTACCACCCCGCCCTACGGTTACATGAAAGACGCTGACAATCCGAAACAATGGATTGTAGACGAAGAAGCCGCCGAGGTGGTCAAGCGGATATTTGCTCTCTGCTTAGAGAGTTACGGGCCGTCGCAGATTGCCCGTATTCTGAAAACAGACAGGGTAATCACGCCGACTATCCATTTTCAGCGGACAGGCAGAGCAACGAGAAATACGCCGCCGGACAATCCGTACAACTGGACGGGCGACACCGTAGCCGACATTTTAGAGCGTCCAGAGTATCAAGGGCATACGGTAAACTTCAAGACCTACAAGCAGTCGTACAAGAGCAAAAAGACCTGTTACAATCCCAAAGAAAAGCAACTTGTGTTTGAGAATACCCATGAAGCAATCATAGACGCTGACACATGGGAACGGGTGCAGGAATTGCGGAAGAATAAACGCCGCCCGACGAGGACGGGAAAGACAAATTTGTTCTCCGGCATTGCACGTTGCGCCGACTGTGGAGAAAAGCTGTACTACTGCACAAGCAAGAACTTTGAAGCGCGGCAAGACCACTTTGTTTGCTCCACTTCAAGGCTGAAAGGGAAAGAGGTTTGCCCGACACATTTTATCCGCGCCGTTGTCTTGGAGCAAGGTGTACTCGCTCATATGCGGCTGGTGATTGCCTGTGTGTCTACCCATGAGGAACGTTTTAGAAAAGCTATGGGCGCAAAGCAGAAAGCCGAAGTAAAGAAAGAACTTGCGTCGAAGCGGCGGCAACTAACGCAAGCGGAACGGCGCATTGAAGAATTGGACAGGCTATTTAAGCGTATTTACGAAGATAACACCAACGGGAAACTCTCCGACAGTAGATTTCAAATGCTCTCTGACGATTACGAACGAGAGCAGGAAGAACTGCGGGAAAAGCTGTTGCAACTGAATGAAGAAATTATACAGCAGGAAGAACAGGCAGAAAACATTGACAGGTTTATCGGCAAGGTGCGAAAGTATCTCGATTTGGACGAGCTGACGCCCGCTGTCTTGAATGACATGATAAAGGCGGTATATGTTCACGCTCCCGACAAGTTAAGCGGACATAGGGAACAGCAGATTGACATTTCCTATGACCTTGTGGGGATACTCCCCGCGTCCTTGCTCGCTGACCTGTAAAACGGAGAAACGGCATAGCCGAAGCTATGCCGTTTCTCGAAAACAACTCTATGCTGTTTTATGAGTGCCGACCTTTTGTCAGTCTTCTATCATTATAACCAACAAACAAAGGATAAACCAACGACAACCATAATGCAAAAATCCCCGCCCGGGAACCCGGGCGGGGATCATCACCTGTTGTGACACTACCGGCAGAATCACTCTGCCTACTTTATATACATTTACAATTCACGCAAATTAGTTAGCTGCAGCAGCTTTTGCTTCTTTGATCTTCTCTGTGAGCATCGGAACGATCTTGTTTAAATCGCCTACGATACCGTAGTCAGCTACATCGAAGATCGGAGCAGACTCATCTTTGTTGATCGCAATGATGATGTCAGACTCTTCCATACCAGCTACGTGCTGGATCGCACCGGAGATACCGATTGCGAAGTATACGTGCGGACGAACAGTCTTACCAGTCTGTCCAACCTGAAGATCTTTCGGCTTCCAGCCGGAATCTACAACTGCACGAGAGCAGCTTACGGTACCGCCAATAGCCTCAGCAAGGTCATCAAGAAGCTTGAAGTTCTCTGCGCTTCCAACTCCACGGCCACCGGAAACAAGGATCTTTGCATCCATGATATCAGCTACGTCGGATACTGCCTTAACGATCTCAAGAATCTCAACGTACTTGTTGTCCGGAGTGAAGCCCGGGTTGAACTCGATAACTTCTGCTTTTCTGCCAGCCTCGCGGTCAAGCTTCTGCATAACGCCTGGACGTACTGTAGCCATCTGCGGACGGAATTCCGGGCAAGCGATTGTAGCGATTGTGTTACCGCCGAATGCCGGACGGGTCATAAGGAGCTGACCATGCTTCTGCTCTTTACCCGGCATAGCAACAAGCGGGAAATCTCCGATATCAAGCTGTGTACAGTCAGCTGTAAGACCTGTATGGATACGTGCGCAAACACGCGGACCAAGGTCACGGCCGATTGCTGTAGCACCGATTAAGAAGATGTCCGGTTTGAACTCGTTGATAACGGAAGTGATCGCATGAGTATACGGCTCAGTTCTGTAATCCTTTAATTCCGGATCGTCAACAACGATAACTTTGTCTGCGCCGTACTCGCCGAGCTCGTCCGCAAGACCTTTTACGTTGGAACCAACTAAAACTGCTGTTACAGTTGTTCCTAAATCCTTTGCCAGGTCTTTACCTTTTCCGATCAGCTCCAGAGCGATGCTGCTGATCTGATTGTCTACCTGCTGTGCAAAGACATATACACCCTTATATTCTGCTAAATTCATCACTTTTCACCACACTTTTCTTTTATTAAATTAAAGTACATGTTTCTCAGTAAGTTTCTCAACAATGTAATTTGCAGCTGCTGACGGGTCAAGGTTTGTCTCCTTAACGCCTGCACCCTTTCTTACCTTGTCAGAAGCCTTAGCGATCTGAGTCGGGGATCCCTTAAGACCAAGGTTGGAATCAAGAACATCCTTCAGATCCTTTCTGCCCCAAACGGTGATATCCTTCTTGTATGCATCGAAGATTCCGCCCGGAGTCATGTAACGCGGCTCATTTAATTCAGAAAGTGCTGTAATTAAGCACGGCATTTTAGCCTTTAACATCATGTATCTATCATCAAACTGACGCTTAACGATTACAGAATCACCGTCGATCTCGATGCCCTCAGCATAGCTGATTACCGGAAGACCAAGATGCTCGGAAATCTGCGGACCTACCTGAGCAGTATCACCATCGATAGCCTGACGGCCTGTGATGATAAGATCGTAATCAAGGTTTCTTAATGCGCCTGCGATTGTCTGGGAAGTAGCCCATGTATCAGCACCGCCGAGAACACGGTCTGTAACAAGGATACCGTTGTCAGCGCCCATAGCCATAGCCTCACGAAGAACTTCCTCAGCCTTCGGAAGACCCATTGTAACTACTGTAACTTCTGCACCATACTGATCTTTTAAGCGAAGAGCTGCCTCCAGACCAGCTTTATCATCCGGGTTCATGATTGTGAGCATAGCTGCTCTGTCAAGTGTTCCATCCGGTTTGAACTTTACGCCGCCCTTAGTATCCGGCACCTGTTTTACACAAACAACGATTTTCACTGTATTTCACTCCTTATTTTCGTTTTTAGTTATGATTTTCCAGCTGTTAAATTACTTTAACAGTGCGCCGGAGATAACCATTCTCTGAACTTCACTTGTTCCTTCGTAGATCTCGGTGATCTTAGCATCACGCATCATACGCTCTACGTCGTACTCTCTGATGTAACCATAACCACCATGGAGCTGAACAGCCTTTGTTGTTACTTCCATAGCAACCTCTGCTGCATACAGTTTAGCCATAGCTGCTTCTACAGAGTATGTCTTCTGAGTAGCCTTAGCCATTGCTGCACGGTAAACCATCATCTGCGCAGCTTTTACCTTTGTTGCCATATCAGCAAGCTGGAACTGTGTGTTCTGGAACTGACCGATTGTGCGGCCAAACTGCTTTCTCTCTTTTACGTAAGCGATTGTTCTGTCAAGAGCGCCCTCTGCAAGACCAAGAGCCTGAGCAGCGATACCGATACGTCCGCCGTCAAGTGTATGCATAGCGATCTTGAAGCCCTCACCCTTCTTACCTAAAAGGTTGTCCTTCGGGATGCGGCAGTCTGTGAAAATAAGTTCATATGTTGCAGATCCACGGATACCCATCTTCTTCTCTTTTGTACCAAAAGTGAAGCCTGGTGTTCCTTTCTCTACGATAAACGCGGAGATCTCTTTCTGCATTTTGCCACGTTTCTCAACTGTGCCTGTAACAGCGATAACGATGTATGTATCAGCATACTTACCGTTCGTGATGAAGCACTTGGAACCGTTTAATACCCACTCGTCGCCGTCTAAAACAGCCTTTGTCTGCTGACCCTGAGCGTCTGTACCAGCGCCCGGCTCAGTTAAACCGAATGCACCTAACTTCTCGCCCTTAGCAAGCGGAACAAGGAATTTCTGCTTCTGCTCTTCTGTACCGAATGTCTGGATCGGATCCATGCAAAGGGATGTATGAGCGGAAACGATAACGCCTGTAGTACCGCAAACTTTGGAAAGCTCCTCAACGCACATAGCATAAGTAAGCGGATCACAGCCCTGTCCACCGTACTCCTTCGGTACCGGAATACCAAGGAAACCGTTTTTAGCCATCTTCTCTACGGTTTCTACCGGGAATCTCTCTTCCTCGTCAACCTCCTGAGCAAGGGGTTTGACTTCCTTCTCGGCGAAATCATGGAACAGTGTTCTCGCCATCTCATGCTCTTTACCTAATGTAAAATCCATGTTTTTAGTTCCTCCTTGTGAATTGTATCATGTATAACATGGAGAAATGTGGATGCTTCATTTCTCCGATGTACCTATTCATTGGACAAACGGGGGACAGCCCGCATTTATCCGATCCCGCATTTTGCAGGTTCAAAACTCCCGGCATATAACCCAACATATGTGCCCGGAATTCTGATTGTGAAAAAAAACACAATCTTGGTCAAAAAATAAATTTAGCGTTTTCTTTACCTCATAAATCTGCTTTCGCTGATATTTAGTGGAAAAAGCAAACGCTATCGGGTTATTTGCCTGACGGGATCAGATCCCCGTCAGGCATTTCCCATACCGGTAACTATCTCCGGATTATTTTGTGTAATCGTAGAAGCCCTTGCCGGTCTTTCTTCCAAGAAGGCCGCCGCGAACCATCTTCTTAAGAAGCGGATGCGGACGATACTTCGGATCGCCTGTCTCTGTCTCAAGAACGTTCATGATTGCAAGAACAACATCAAGACCGATCAGATCACCGAGAGCTAACGGTCCCATCGGATGGTTAGCGCCAAGCTTCATGGCAGTATCGATACCCTCTACGGAAGCAACGCCCTCAGCGTAAATGCCGACTGCTTCGTTGACCATCGGAATAAGAATTCTGTTTACAACGAAACCAGCAGCCTCTTCTACCTGTACCGGAGTCTTGCCGATCTCTTCAGAGATCTTCTTAACAGCTTCAACGTCTTCCGGCTTTGTGTTTAAGCCAGCGATAACCTCAACCAGCTTCATAACCGGTGCCGGGTTGAAGAAATGCATACCGATTACATGTCTCTCAACAGCGCTACCGATCTCTGTAATGGAAAGAGAGGAAGTGTTTGTTGCAAAGATACAGCTCGGTTTGCAGATCGCGTCGAGCTCTTTAAATGTCTGCTTTTTGATCTCCATATTCTCGATCGCAGCCTCTACAACGAGGTCACAGTCGCCGCAGATATCTTTCACACCAGTTGTGATCTTGTTAAGGATCTTGTCAGCCTCTTCCTGAGTCATTTTGCCTTTTGCGATTCTCTTCTCGAATCCAGCGGCAATTTTCTTCTTTCCGTTCGCTGCAAATGTTTCATTGATGTCGCAGAGCATTACCTCATAGCCTTCTGTCTGTGCGAATGCCTGTGCAATACCGGAACCCATGGTTCCTGCGCCGATAATACCAACTTTCATGATTTTATCTCCTTATATATGCAACAATGTTATGTAATCTTATCGATTTTTGAAGCCGTCCACTTTTCTCTTCTCGAGGAACGCCTTCATTCCTTCCTTCTGATCCTCAGTCTCAAAGCACTCGGAGAAATATTTCTCTTCGATAGAGATTGCGTGATCAAGGTCGGAAAGGTAACCGTCTGTCAGGGACTCCTTGGAATTTCTGACAGCGATCGGTGCGTTGGAGGCGATCTTCTTTGCCAGCTTCATAACTGTCGGCATAAGCTCTTCCTTCGCACATACACCGTTTACAAGACCAATCCTGTATGCCTCGTCAGCTTTGATATTGACAGCGGCATATACCATTTCCTTTGCTTTTCCGGTTCCGATCAGTCTTGCGAGACGCTGGGTTCCGCCAAATCCCGGAGTAATGCCAAGACCAACCTCCGGCTGTCCGAACATAGCGTTTTCGGAGCAGTAACGGATATCGCAGCTCATTGCAAGCTCATTTCCACCGCCCAGCGCAAAACCATTGACAGCAACGATCGACGGGATCGGAAGTGTCTCCAGCTTACGGAAAACATCGTTTCCAGCTTTACTGAATTCACGTGCTTCCTGTACAGTCATTGTACTCATTGCGGCAATGTCTGCACCGGCAACAAAGGATTTCTCACCTGCACCGGTCACGATCAACACTCTTGTTGTACCAAGATCGATGCTGTCAAGAACAGCGTCTAAATCCTGAATAACCTCTGTATTTAAAGCATTTAATGCTTCCGGACGGTTGATGGTGATAACACCAACAAAACCGTCCTGCTCATATTTTACAAAACCCATATTGTCGTTCTCCTCAGATTTTGTCTATGTCCCAAATTAGATTAGTCTCTCTCTACGATCGTAGCGCAGCCCATTCCGCCGCCGATGCAAAGTGTAGCGAGACCCTTCTTAGCATCTGCTTTTTCCATCTCATGGAGAAGTGTAACAAGGATACGGCATCCGGAAGCTCCTACCGGGTGTCCGAGAGCGATTGCGCCGCCGTTCGGGTTTAACTTATTAAGGTCAAAGCCAAGCTCTTTACCTACTGCTACAGACTGTGCAGCGAATGCCTCGTTAGCCTCGATGATATCGAAGTCTTTGATCTCCATGCCTGTTCTCTTAAGAACTTTTCTTGTAGCTGCAACCGGTCCGATACCCATGATCTTCGGATCTACGCCGCCGAGAGCACCGGCAACCCATGTAGCCATCGGCTTAACACCGAGCTCTTTTGCTTTCTCTTCGCTCATAACAACAACTGCAGCTGCACCGTCGTTGATTCCTGAAGAGTTACCAGCTGTAACTAAGCCGCCGTCTTTCTTGAATGCCGGTTTTAACTTACCAAGAGTCTCAACCGTTGTTCCGTGACGCGGGCCTTCATCTGTATCTACGATAACTGTCTCTTTTTTCTTCTTAACTTCTACCGGAACGATCTCGTCCTTGAATGCGCCGGACTTCTGAGCTGCCTCTGCCTTCTGCTGGCTTACTGCAGCGAACTTGTCCAGTTCTTCTCTTGTAAGACCCCACTGATCGCAGATGTTCTCAGCTGTGATACCCATGTGGTAGTTGTTGAATGCATCCCAGAGAGCATCGTTAACCATTGTATCAACTAATGTAGCATTGCCCATACGGTATCCGTAACGGCCCTTCATCATAGCGTACGGAGCCATGGACATGTTCTCCATACCACCTGCAACAACGATATCAGCGTCACCGGAAAGGATCATCTCAGCTGCCATGTTAACAGCCTCAAGACCGGAACCGCATACTACGTTGATCGTTACAGCCGGAACCTCGATCGGGAGACCTGCTTTTAATGTAGCCTGACGGGCTACGTTCTGTCCCTGACCAGCCTGGATTACACAGCCCATGTAAACCTGATCAACAGCTTCCGGAGCTACACCCGCTCTCTTTAAAGCCTCTTTAATTACGATCGCGCCAAGTTCCGGAGCCGGTACTGTGCTTAATTCGCCACCCATTGTTCCGATTGCGGTACGGCATGCACCTGCCAGTACAATTTTCTTTGCCATTTTCTTTTCCTCCTCATTATACCGCTGCCATGCTCTACACCATATTTTTTTCCACAAGCAAGGCAGTATATTATGTATAACTAATAATATCACCAAACCGTTTTTGTGTCAAATAATTATGACAAGCTTTTTATATAATTTTTCTAAACAAATTAGAATGTTTCCTTGCCCTTTCGTACAAAAGTTACTTTTTTGCTTTGATGCGGTGTTTTGGCGCTTCGTCATGTTTTATGAACATTTACGAAGCTTTTTCCCGGAATTATTGACCTTACAACCGGAAAATGTTAAAATAATCTCATAGTTTGTCCGTGCGGCCTGTGCTTCCTGTTTTCGTATCAATGGAAACAGAAAACCCGCGCGATATATTGCTACTATATTTTTATGGTTACAAAGAGAGGGTATTGAAAATGGATTTCAAACAGATGTATCAGGAAAAGCTGGTTTCCGCAGAGAAGGCAGCTTCTGTAATCAAGTCCGGTGACTGGGTCGATTACGGCTGGACGACAGCGACACCGGTTGCTGTCGACAAAGCAATCGCAAAAAGACTTCCGGAATTAACCGACGTAAACTTCCGCGGCGGTATCTTAATGTGGGTGCCGGAGATCTTTAAGATCGAGAATCCGGCAGAACATATGACCTGGAACTCCTGGCATATGAGCGGTATCGAAAGAAAAGCGATCGCACAGGGCTTCAGCTACTATGCTCCGATCCGTTACTCTGAGCTTCCAAGATATTACAGAGAATCCCAGAATAAGCCGGATGTAGCTGTATTTCAGGTTTCTCCGATGGACGAGCACGGTTTCTTCAACTTCGGACCGAACGCTTCCCATATGGCGGCTGTATGCGAGACTTCCAAGATCGTTATCGTGGAAGTGAACGAGAATATGCCGGTATGCTTCGGCGGCACCGAAGAGGGCATTCATATTTCCCACGTTGACATGATCGTTGAAGGTGACAACCCGGCGATCGCTGAGATGGGCGGCGGAGCTGCTGCAACAGATGTTGACCAGGCCGTCGCAAAGCTGATCCTCGAGGAGATCCCGGACGGCGCATGCTTACAGCTTGGTATCGGCGGAATGCCGAACGCAGTCGGTGCCCTGATCGCACAGTCCGACCTAAAAGACCTCGGGGTTCACACAGAGATGTACGTCGACGCTTTCGTTGATATCGCAAAGGCCGGAAAGATCACAGGTGCAAGAAAGAATATTGACAAAGGCCGTCAGGTATACGCTTTCGGCGCAGGTACAAAGAAATTATACGACTACTTAAATAAGAACCCGGAGTGCATGTCCGCACCGGTCGACTACACAAACGATGTCCGCACGATCGCTGCTCTTGACAACTTCATGTCCATCAACAACGCGGTTGACCTCGACCTCTTTGGCCAGGTAAACGCTGAGTCTGCAGGAATCAAGCATATCAGCGGTGCAGGCGGACAGCTCGACTTCGTTCTCGGTGCATACCTTTCCAAGGGCGGAAAGAGCTTCATCTGCTGCTCTTCCACTTTCAAGAAGAAGGACGGTACCTTAGAGTCCAGAATCGTTCCGACACTGGCTCCAGGCTCCATCGTAACCGATACCCGTGCGAACATCCACTGGCTCGTTACCGAGTACGGTAAAGTAAACTTAAAAGGTCTCTCCACATGGCAGAAGACCGAAGCTATCATCTCCGTAGCTCACCCGCAGTTCCGCGACCAGCTGATCGCAGAGGCTGAGAAGATGCATATCTGGAGAGCAAGCAACAAACGATAATCGAATCATGCAACAGGGGCTGTCATTGACAGCCCCTGTTTTAACTTTTTCCATTAAACATTCAAAATCGGATCCACAAGCGTAATTCCACTCTCCCTGGCCAGCTTCTGTCTGCAGATTTCAAGAAGATGTTCCTGGTATGGAGATTTATCCTCTGCCCGGTACAGATAATAGATCGTCCGGTTCGGCGGTTCCACATCAAGCTCGTGGATGGCGGCCGGAGTGGTCCTTAAGATGCTCTTTGCAACGGAGACCGGAAGGAATGCCCAGTTATCTCCATTCTGGGTGAAGTACTGTAAAAATCCCATCTCATCCAGAAAAACACTCGGCACCGCCGCGCTTCCGAAGTAATAATTGTGCCAGGAATCAAAGTTTTGATCCCACTGAGTGCGAATCTCCCGACGGAGATCCAGCTCGGAGATCTTGATGTTGTGGGGAAGATTTAGTTCCTTTCCGACTACAAGGCAGAGCTTCTCCTTAAACAGGATTTCTGTCTTTACCTGGGACGAGTACATGGGATCTGTGATAAAAGCGATATCCACAGTCTTATTGTTCACATAGTTGTAGGCATCGCTGGAATGCAGTGTCGTCACATGAAGACTGCATTCCGGGGTATCCTTCATAAATTCCTGGAATACATTCGGCAGCATGAAGGCGAGAAGACTTCCCACACTGGCTACATAAAAGCTTTTCTCGTTTCCCAGAAGGACCTCCTCCTTGGTCTCGTTCCAGAGCGCCTGCCAGCGGTGGGCGATTCCGACGAAAGCACGTCCCTGTCTCGTAAGTTCCACATGGCGGACGCCCTTATTTCGGATAAACAGGGAATACCCAAGTTCCTCCTCCAGCGCCCGGATCCTTCGCCCCAGAGCCGGCTGTGTGATATATAATTTCTCTGCCGCAGCGGAAAAACTTCCGCACTGGGCGATCTTTAAAAATGCCTCGATCTCCAGAAATGTCATGAACAGTGCCCCTTCTTCTATATTTTATGTGGTTTCAACCTTGTTATAATGTTAATGTTTATTTACATAATATCAAAACAATAAACATTTTACAATTATATTTTGATATATTATGCTTTAGCCATAGACAAAACGTAACCAATATACATCCAGAAAGTTGCGAGCTGCCTGATCCATTCAGGCCTCACGGAATCGGACCTGGTTTTAAAAGAATTGCGGCTTTTACCATGTCTGCAAATAAAACTTTGCACTTGCCGCTAAAGTTACCGAATTAAGAAGTCAGGGCGTTGACGTGATCACTGTGAACCTCGGCTAACCGGACTTCGGTACTCCGGAAAATATCTGCAGCGTCGCAAGTATCTCGTAGAACACTTAAATTCCATGGAAGGCATCACCTGCAATAACGCAGACGATGCATTTCATTCAAATGTTAAGTTGTATTAACATTTAATATGATATTTTATCACTTTTAATTTTTCCATAACTATTTTACTTTCCCGCAAAACCATGCTATAATATTTTAATGGAAGGAAGAGCCGCACCAACTCTTCCCGAAACTTTCTTCTCATTATATTATAACGCGATATTTAAAACGCACAGCCGCCTTGGAACGATAATTGGGGTATCGTCCATGGCGGCTGTGTTCGTTATAAAAGAAGCAGATCAAGTGCTTCCGCACATCTGCGCGCGAGTGCGCATTGAAAAAGGACCCTTCCGCCGGAACATACCCCAGGATTCCGGCGGGGGTCCTTTTTCAATGTTTGAAATTTATGATCCCAAAATTGGATCTTACAGGAAGTTCATAAATGTCGTAATAATAAGTGCATTGAAGAAGTCGATAAACAGACTTCCTACTAACGGCACTACGAAGTATGCGGTCGGAGCCGGACCATACTTTGCGGTGATCGCCTGCATGTTTGCCATAGCGTTCGGTGTAGCACCCATACCAAATCCACAGAAGCCGGATGTCATAACGGCTGCGTCGTAGTTCTTTCCGAGAAGGTTGAATACTACGAAGTAAGCGAAGATTGCCATGAGAACTGTCTGTGCCGCAAGCATTACGATCATCGGAAGTGCAAGCTCTGCAAGCTGCCATAACTTTAATCCCATCATTGCGAGACCAAGGAATAAGGAAAGAGAGAAGCTTCCGATCGTGCTGATCTCTTCCATCGGCATATCTTTGTGGGTTGCGTCAACAATGTTACGGATGATAGCAGCAACAACCATTGCTCCGATGTAGCTCGGGAATGTCATTAACTTGTTAAGGAATAAAGAAACGATCGTGCCGGCACCGATTGCGATTGCAAGGTATAATGCGCTGTCCAGGAATCTTCTGGAATCGATCGCGCCGGTAACTTCGTTCTTATCAACTGTAACCTCATCACTGCCGGTAGCAGTCTCTGTGGACTTTAAGTTCAGGGAATGGATACGACGGTAAGCAAGCGGTCCGCCGATCATACAGCCGGCAACAAGACCGAAGGTTGCGGATGCGATCGCAACTGCGTTAGCGCCTGCGACACCAGCTTCCTCAAGAACCGGTCCGAATGCACCTGCGGTACCATGTCCGCCGACCATCGGGATGGAACCAACCGCAAGACCAAGTCTCGGGTCGAGATGGAAAGCACCGGCAAGTACAGCGCCAAGACCATTCTGAAGAGCAACCATGATAACGGAAACTAACAGGAATAAGAGTACCTGAACGCCGCCCTTCTTTAAGAGACGGAAACATGCGGTGTAACCAACACTACAGAAGAATACAGTCATGAAGAAGGACTGTAATGTGTTGTCGAAAGAGATTTCGAGGATTCCTGCGGATCTTAAAATCAGGTGAACAACTGCGTAAACAACGCCGCCGACAACCGGCTCAGGAATACAGTATTTTGTTAAGAATGGGATCTTGCTTACAAGGAAACGTCCAAGAAGCAGAACGAGAGCAGCAACTGCGACTGCCTGATACATGTTAAGTTCAATTTGTAACATAGTTTTTTATACCTCCATACCTTTTATGGCAAGAGTATACGGATGTCCCTTCAAAAAACTACACAAAGTTACAAAAAGTTACAAAAATTACTTAACAAAATTTTAGCAGTTCTTAACAAGTTTTCTGTATACAGCCAGGGGAAACCTGTGAAATTCTTCCGAAACAGTAAGAGAAAGCGCTGGGAAACCAACGTCCCGGCGTATAGAAATGAGCGCATCTTAGTATGCAGTCATACTAAATACAGCTGTATTCCGCGACCCTGCAGTCAGAAAACCCGGCCGCCAGATTTCTGCGGATAACACGAAATTTCCGCTATCGTTCTACTTCCAGCATCAGCCCGTCGATAAATTTCTTGATGCTGACCTTGCCCCCGGAGGCCCGCTTTCCTCGCAGGTAATCCATCTCCGCTTTCACGTCCTCAAAAGAGAACAGAGTCCCGGAATAGAGCGTATATGTCTCATTCATGAAGTCCTCGATCCCTATGTGGGCGATATTGGACATGCCTGCCGCGATAGTACGCCGGATCCTCTGTTCCATGTTTTTCGGAGAATCGCTGACCGCCTCGCACATCTGGGCTACACTTAAGCTTGAGACCGGAATACGGTTTTCATGGAGATATTCACAGATCCTGATGATATCCGGGCATCCCTTCTCACCAGACATTCCGACCCGGTTCAGGACATACTTTAATTTTCTTCCATAATCATCTGCCTTCGGCTTATTGTCCTTCGGCATATGGTCGATCTCATTCATGAACATCTTGCGGATGTTCGCCAGCGTGTGTTCGTTCGTGATCTGGTGTTCCACATTTTTTAAGACAGAGCGGACCTCGATGAGATTGATGGGCTTGCTGATAAAGAAGTCGATCCCGGCGCTGTAGGCCTTGCTGATCAGTTCCTTCGCGGACACCTGGGAGATCATGATGCATTTGATCGTGGTGTTCACAGCCCGCAACTCCTTCACAAATTCCACGCCGTCCTTCACCGGCATAAAAAAGTCAACGAGGACAACGTCCGGCTTTGCCCGCAGCACATCGATAATATTCGCCGGCTCTCCACCGCAGTCTCCGCAGATCTCTCCGAGCTCCTGTGTCTCGATAATATCTTCCAGAATGTTGATGACAGACAGATCGTCCTCTACTATATAGATTCTCATAATTCTTCCTCCACAAGGGAATCCGCCGGAATCGTGACGGTAAAGGCGGTTCCGTTACCCTGCTGCGATTCTACTTCAATGGTTCCCTTAAACTGTTCCTCCACGGTCATTTTTACCCCATAAAGGCCGACACCGCGGAAGATATTTCCGGTCTTATGGTCAAATTTCGTTGAATATCCCATTTTAAAAATGTTCGGCAGATGGCGCGGTGAGATTCCCGGTCCGTCATCTGTGACGCGGAAAATATATTTGCCGTCCCGGAGATGTTCCTCGATGCAGATCATTCCTGTCTTCCGGTCGGATTCGATCGCCTCAATGGCGTTGTTGACAAGATTTTTTAAAACAGCCATGAGCTCATAGTGTTCCTCCGTCATAAAGTTGTCGGAACAGCGGAACTCCAGCTGGATATGGACATTTTTCGCCTCCAGCATGTGGTAGGTCGTGTCCTCTAAAATCTTTAAGATATCCTGGAAGCTCATGCGCTTCTCATCGTACTCCTCAGAGATCTCCTCCTCGATTCCCTGGATGATGCGGATATAGTCCTTTTTGATCTCGTGGACATCCCTCGCGATGGCGAGGGACATGTGCTTCATGTCATCCGGCACATCCATCTCATTTAACTTCTCGTAGAGTTTGTAGGCGTTCGCCATGACAGACTCGATCTCCTCGGAGTTCTTCCGCATAAAGTAGATCTCGTTTTTTAATCCCGTCGTCATAAGAAACAGGCGGCGGTAACGGTTTTCGTGCTCCTCGTTCTTTAAAAGCGTCCGGTAATGGCTCTCTGCCATTAAGATCAGTCCCGCGAGAAACGTGCGGAACAGCGCGATCAGGAGAAGATATCCGGCTTTATCCGGCGTCATGGTGTGAAGAGAGCTCTCGGAAATGCAGAGTTCCACCAGGTTTGAGCCGAAGTCGGCGAAAAAAACGGCCGGAAACAGGCGGCTGAATGACACCGTGTGCTTTCCCGGAACGACAGCATTAAAGATGATCCCGTAACAGACATAGAATACTGCGTTCGGAAATACCCTCTCTATAGAAGAAACAAGTCCGACTCCACCGCGGGCCGCAACGGCAAGGCGAAAGGTAAAGACAATGACCGCCGTCACCGAGCATGTCGCCGTTGTGGAAAGATTCTTTCCCAGCGTCATAAGAAGTACCGGAAGCGCAATGACGGAGGTGGAGATCCTGAAATTAATTACAAAAACATTCCAGTAGAGCTGGGATACCAGCGCCACGATCATGCCGATCAGAATCATCCGCTTCAGTTTTCTGGATCTTTTGCTGCTGTTTGTCATGATAGTTTCCCTTTACTTATAAAAAAAGAACATACCCCGCGCATGTCAGCGCCGAGTGCGTCTGTTTACGGCAAGCCGCATAATTTTTTCCTGCAAAAACTCATAATATAATGATACGTTATTGTTAAAAAAAAGTCAACGAGACAAGGGTTAAGAATCTTTCGCCAGGCATCCGGAAATTGTACGAAAAATAGGATGAAACTTTATTTTTTGTATTGTAAGTTTTCACTCCTTCGATTATAATAGAGACACAGGGGTAGATACCGTTAAGGGGTTAGCGGTATCGTTAAAAAATCGTAAATCTGAATTTGAGGAGGAAACTGACATGAAACCATACCGCGAAATGTCAAAAGAAGAACTTGCGTCCTTAAAGGAGCAGCTCGAGGCAGTCTACAAAGAGTATCAGGGAAAGAATTTAAACCTGAATATGGCCCGTGGCAAGCCATGCAAAGAGCAGCTTGACCTCTCCCTTCCGATGATGGATATCTTAAACAGCTCCAGCGACTATATCTCCGCTGACGGCGATGTAAGAAACTACGGAATCCTGACCGGTATTCAGGAAGCGAAAGAGCTGATGGGAGCTATGATGGATGCTCCGGCTGAAAATATCGTTATGTACGGAAATGCCAGCCTGACATTGATGTTTGATACTGTAAGCCGTGCCTGGACACATGGTGTTTGTGGAAGTACTCCGTGGTGCAAACTCGACAAAGTAAAATTCCTCTGCCCGGTTCCGGGATATGACAGACACTTTGCGATCACACAGTATTTCGGTATCGAGATGATCAATATCCCGATGACAGAGAGCGGTCCGGATATGGATCTCGTTGAGAAATATGTAAACAACGATGAGACCGTAAAAGGTATCTGGTGCGTCCCGCTTTACTCCAACCCGTCCGGACAGTCCTACTCCGACGAGACTGTAAAGAGATTCGCCAACTTAAAACCGGCAGCAAAAGACTTCAGGATCATCTGGGATAACGCTTACTGCGTACACCATTTACACCCGGAGCACCCGGATCATATTCTTGATATCCTCTCTGAGTGTGAGAAGGCAGGAAATCCGGATATGGTATACAAGATCGGTTCCACAGCGAAAATCACATTCCCGGGTTCCGCGATCTCCGCGATCGCTACTTCCAAGGCGAATATCGAGGACATGAAGAAACAGATGAACGTACAGTTTATCAGCCATGATAAGATCAATCAGCTCCGTCATGTCCGTTTCTTCAAGAACCTCGATGGAATCAAGGCTCAGATGGCGAAACATGCCGCTATTCTCTGCCCGAAATTCGAGGCTGTTGATGAGATCTTAAATAAGGAGCTCGGCGGACTTGAGATCGGTAAGTGGACAAAACCGAATGGCGGATATTTCGTATCCTTCGATTCCCTCGACGGATGCGCAAAGGCGATCGTTGCTAAGTGCAAAGAGGCCGGCGTTGTTATGACAGGCGCAGGCGCAACCTTCCCATATGGCAAGGACCCGCACGATTCCAATATCCGTATCGCTCCGTCCTTCCCGCCGCTTGAGGACTTAAAGCTTGCGGCTGAGATCTTCTGCGTATGTGTAAAACTCGTAAGCATCGATAAGCTGCTTGCTGAATAATTGTGGATCGGATAGAATATTGAAAAAAAGAGGGACTGGCAGCCGGTAATTCGGCTGTCAGTCCTTTACTTTTTTGCGTTGGTATACTAAAATGAAAAAGACTATCATGAAAGCGGTATACTGTTTATGAATAATGAAAAAGAAAAGAAAACAGGACTGGCAAGGGAGGGCATCGCATACCTGATCTTCGGTGTCCTAACGACGGTGATCGACTATGCGATCTCGAATCTTCTATATTATATATGGAAGATGGATCCCATTCCGGCCCAGACCATCGCATGGGTGGCAGCGGTGCTGTTCGCCTTTGTGACGAATAAATGGTGGGTATTTGAGAGCCATACGTTAAATCCTGCAAAAGTCTGGAAGGAATTTGTATCCTTCGTGCTCTGCCGGGTAGCGACGTTTTTATTTAACCTGGCGGCGCTGTACGTCATGGTGGATCTTATGAAGATGGAGTTCTTTGTCTGCAAGCTTGTGATCTCTGTAGTGGTCGTTGTGCTGAACTATGTATTCAGTAAGATCCTGATTTTTACCGGCGATAGGAAAAAATGATGACAATCCTACAGTTTTATATGCCTGATTCACTAAAGCTTGGAAAATTATCTGTTTTGAATGTCCGCAGCAGACATGGCAGAAAAGACCGGAAAAAAATTCATTCTAAAAATAGAGGAGTTTTTACTGTATGACAGAAATAAAAGAAATCGATGACGCGATTCCGGAAGAAATGTCCGCAGGAATTCCTGAAAAGCGTAAGAAAAAGTGGCGAACGACGCCAGTGTTAAAACCGCGGGACGGTCTCATGATCGCCTTCTTCGTCCCTGTGCTGGTCATGATCTGCATTTTCGCCCAGCGTGGGATCTTCCCATTCGGCGAACGGTGCTTCCTGCGGACAGATATGTACCACCAGTATGCCCCGTTCTTCTCAGAGTTCCAGTATAAACTGCGGACCGGCGGAAGTCTCTTATACAGCTGGGACGTCGGAATGGGCGTGAACTTCGCGGCACTCTACGCGTACTATCTTGCGAGCCCGTTAAACTGGCTGATCCTATTGTGCCCGAAGAAATTCATTATCGAGTTTATGACCATCATGATCGTCATAAAGATCGGGCTCTCGGGGCTCAGCTTTGCCTGGTATTTAAAGCAGCACTGCAAAAACTGTATCCTCGGCATCGGATTTTTCGGGATCTTTTACGCGTTGTCCGGATACATGGCGGCATACAGCTGGAACATCATGTGGCTGGACTGTATTTTGCTGTTCCCGCTGATCGTCTACGGGCTGGAGCGGCTTGTAAAAGAGCAGAAGGGCATGCTCTACTGCGTGACGCTGGGACTTTCGATCCTCTCAAACTACTATATCTCCATTATGACCTGCCTGTTCATGGTACTCTACTTTATCGCACTCCTGATCATGGAAAAGCCGGGTCCCATCAAAAAATATGGAGAGAACTGTATCCGGTTTGGGATCTATTCCCTGCTCGCCGGTGGGCTTGCGGCGGCGGTGCTGCTGCCGGAGATCTGCGCTCTTCAGAGTACGGCGTCCGGCGATTTTGATTTTCCGAAGGCCTGGAGTTCCTACTTCCCGATCTTCGACATGATCGCCCGCCATATCGGAAACGTGGAGACTGAGATCGGCCTGGACCACTGGCCGAATATTTACTGCGGTGTCGCGGTATTCATCTTCTTCCTGCTGTATCTCGCGTGCAGGAAGATCCCTGTGAAGGAAAAGGCGGTATACTGCGGACTGCTCCTGATCTTTTTCGCGAGCTTTTCCATCAACGTGCTGAACTTTATCTGGCATGGCTTTCACTATCCGAACAGTCTTCCGTGCAGACAGTCCTTCATCTATATCTTCCTGATGCTGTTTATCTGCTTCCGGGCATATATGTATCTGGATGAGACACCGAAAAAATACGTCGCCATCGCGTTCTGGGGGAGTGTCTGCTTCGTGCTCCTGGCGGAAAAGCTGGTGACTCAGGAACATTTCCACTTTATCGTGTATTATGTGGCGATCCTCTTCCTGGCGGCTTATGCGGGGCTGATCTACCTCTATAAAGGTGGACGACGGGCGACAGCCGGGTTCCTGGCACTGGCGCTGGTCTCCATGGAGGCGGCTGTCAACACGACGGTGACCAGCGTCACCACAACGAGCCGCGAATCCTATACCGCTGACAACGGGGAAGTCGAGATTTTAAAGGATTCCCTACAGCCAGCGTCAGATTTCTACCGCGTTGAGAAAAAGACGAGAAAAACGAAGAACGACGGTGCCTGGATGAATTTCCCGTCGGTATCCCTGTTCTCCTCAACGGCGAACGCGGATCTGTCGAGATTCTTTAAGAAGCTTGGATGTGAGTCTTCCACGAACGCCTACAGCATCACGGGAAGCACACCGCTTGTGGACAGCATTTTTTCTGTCAAATATGCCCTGTACTCTGAGGCGGTGGACAACACAGAACTTACAGTCTATCAGCGGGAGAGTGGCGGAACCTATCTCTATGAGAACCTCTATACACTGCCGCTCGGCTTTGTTCTCCCTTCAGATATCGAGGAAAACTGGCAGTACGAGATGGACAATCCAGCGGAGGTCCAGAATGATCTGTGCCTGGTTTCCGGGGCGGATGAGGTTCTTGTGGACGCGGGAGGAACGGTGAACAAAAACACGTTTACGTTCACGCCGGATACGACCGGGGAATATTATGTGTTCGTCATGAACAAGAAGGTGAAGACTGTGAAGGCGGAGCTGCCGTCGGGGTCCAAATCCTTCAACAATGCGGACCGCGGATATCTTTTGGAGCTGGGGACCCTGTCTCCGGGCTTTGAGGTAAAACTCACAGCGGACGAGACCGGCGAGCAGTTAAACGCCATCGCCTACCGGTTCTCCGATGACGCCATGATCCAGGTATATGACCGGCTGAACCAGTACCCGATGCATCTGACGAGCTGGAAGGACACGAAGCTTTCAGGGACCGTAACCACGGACCGGGCGGGAATGCTCTTCACATCGATCCCCTTTGATAAGGGCTGGACCGTGAAGGTAGACGGGCAGAAGGTGGAGACGAGAAAGGCCTTCGGCGCGTTCTTATCCATCGATGTGGACGCGGGCGACCATGCGATCGACTTCTCCTACTTTCCGGAGGGCTTGAAACCCGGCGGCCTGATTTCCGGCGGATCCATTGTGATCCTGATCCTTCTGTGGTTCGTGCGCAGGGAGATGGAGAGGCGAAAAGCCAGAGAACGGATGTTAAAACTCAGAAAAATACAGCGTGAGTTTGAGGAAGAACCGGCTGATGACCTCGAATTTGAAGAGATTCCGGATCTGGATGCGGATCTGGATGATGTGCAGACTGCAGAACTTTCAAATATTAACAACGAAGACCTACCCGATACTATAAATAACAGAAAACAGACAACGGAGGAAGAGACATGAAACTTTGGGGCGGAAGATTTACGAAGGAAGAGAACCAGTTAGTACACAACTTTAACGAGTCCATCTCCTTCGACCAGAAATTTTACAGACAGGACATCGCAGGCAGCATCGCCCATGTGACCATGCTTGCAAAACAGGGGATCCTCACAGATGCGGACCGTGACTCCATCATCGCGGGCTTAAAGAGCATCCGCAATGACATCGACAACGGAACCTTAAAGATCACCACCGAGTCTGAGGACATCCACTCTTTCGTTGAGGCGAACCTCATCGAGAGGATCGGCGAGGCCGGAAAGAGACTCCACACAGGCCGCAGCAGAAACGACCAGGTTGCTCTCGACATGAAGCTCTACACAAGAGATGAGATCGATGAGACGGATGGACTGTTAAAGGGACTTTTAGAGGTCCTCTTAAAGCTCATGGAGGACAATCTCCACACCTACATGCCGGGCTTTACCCACCTTCAGAAGGCGCAGCCGGTAACGTTGGCACACCATGTGGGCGCTTACTATGAAATGTTCCGTCGCGACAGAGGACGCCTCGCTGATATCAGAAAGCGTATGAACTACTGCCCGCTTGGATCCGGCGCCCTCGCGGGAACCACATATCCGCTCGACCGCGAATATACAGCAGAGCTTCTCGGCTTCGACGGACCAACCTTAAACAGCATGGATTCCGTATCCGACAGAGATTACCTCATTGAGCTCTTAGCGGCTCTCTCCACAATTGCCATGCACTTAAGCCGTTTCTCCGAGGAGATCATCATCTGGAACAGCAACGAGTACCGCTTCGTCGAGATGGACGATTCCTACAGCACCGGCAGCAGCATCATGCCGCAGAAGAAGAACCCGGATATCGCGGAGCTGATCCGCGGAAAGGCTGGCCGTGTCTACGGTGCCCTGATGTCCATGCTGACGGTCATGAAGGGAATCCCGCTGGCTTACGATAAGGATCTCCAGGAGGACAAGGAACTGACCTTCGATGCCATCGATACCGTAAAGGGCTGCCTCTTACTCTTCACAGGTATGGTATCCACCATGACATTCCGTAAGTATGTGATGGAAGCCAGCGCGAAGAACGGCTTCACAAACGCCACAGACGCTGCGGACTACCTTGTTAATCACGGTGTTCCGTTCCGTGACGCCCACGGTATTATCGGACAGCTGGTTCTTCTCTGCATCAACGAGAACAAGGCCCTGGATGACCTGACCTTAGACCAGTTCAAGTCCATCAGTCCGGTATTTGAGGAAGATATCTACGAGGCGATCTCCATGAAAACATGTGTTGAGAAGCGCGTAACCATCGGCGCTCCGGGTGCAGACGCGATGAAGAAAGTCATCGAGGTTTATAAGAAAGAATTAGAGGCTTAAAGAACGTTTCATTTCTTTGAACATCTGTCAATTCTTCATGAAAAGGATAAAATGGCTTAGTTTTTGAGTCATTCGCGAGTCATTAAATTAAAAAGGTGCCGTGCGGCAGAATATGAACTGCTCCCCGTTCAACTCGACAAGGGCAGGTTCATATCAACCGTGCGGCACCCTTTTTCGTTTTCACATGTTCTTCTTTTTCTGCACTGACCGCCAGTTCCGGCATTCTTTATTTATCTCCCCGCAAACAGCTCAATTCCTTCGATCGTCTTCAATTCCTTCCGGACACACTCAAAAAATTTACGGATCTGTCCATTCATCCGGTTCTCCTTCGTGAGTCCATAGATCGTCATGTCATCGGGACCGCCTTCCATGGGACAGATCCACACATCCTTTCTCTTAAACCGCTTCGCCACAAGCAGAGGGATCACCGCCCACTTCTCCCCGTTCAGGAAGTATTCCAGAAACTCCATCTTATCCGCAGTGAGACTCGGGTTTGCGTCCGGCGGGAACCAGCGGCTGTGCCAGATATCATACTCCGGATTCCAGGGAAGCCGGATCTGCTTTTCCGGATCCAGCATATTCGGAGTCACCCGGACCGTTCCCCTCCACCCCTCACCGCCGACAAACACGAAGGGCTCTCTGAAAACCGGGAATGGGACAACTTTTCTGGAATTTAAAAGATCCGACACCATCGCCGCATCGGCACTCCCATTTTCCACATATCCGTAAATATCAGAGGAACACCCCGTCTTAAATTCAATACTGCAGGCATCCTTTTCCGACATCAACTTATTTAGCACATTCGGCATCAGATAATAGGCAATGCTGTTCACCGTGCTGACCCGGAGAAGCGGACTCTTCTTTCTCCTCGGTATCTCCTCCGCCTCCCCGTAGAGCGCTAAAAGCCGTTCTGCCACCGGCACAAACTCTTTTCCATTCTCCGTCAGTTCTACGCTTCTCTGGCCCCGGCCGCGCTCAAACAGGCTGTATCCCAATTCGTCCTCAATTGCTTTCATCCTGCGGCTCATTGCCGGCTGTGTGATGAAGAGCCGTTCCGCTGCCGCCGAAATACTGCCGTACTGAAGGACTGTAAAGAATGCCTCCAATTCTGTCTTTGTCATGATATTTTCCTCCGCTCTGCTTTTGCTCCGAAAGACTATTTCGGATCCACCTTAGCTCCATATATACCGCTTTGGGTTATATTTTAATCTTATATTATTCATTTTTCAATTGATACTTTCTGTGATACACTTTTATTGCAATAAAAATGTCACTGTCCACGCCGTGCAGACAGTAACTGATTTTGCCGATGCTTCGCATTCCAAATCGACAAAATCCACTTCCACCACTGTATTGTACGGAATTTTCAGTTCGGGAAATCCAGGAGTCCATACACTATGAATCAAAGCACATTACTTTCCGGCAATATCCGGCGGCAGATCCTGACTCTCGCCGTTCCGCTTCTGTTCGGAAATATCTTACAGCAGTTTTACAACACCGCCGATTCCCTGATCGTCGGCAAATTTCTCGGAAGCAATGCTTTCGCCTCCGTGGGAATTTCCGGCAGTCTCATGAACCTGTTTATCTTTATCCTTGACGGGTTCTGCGCTGGAATCACTGTGATCCTCGGCCAGCTTTACGGCACAGGCGACCGGAAGAAATACCGTGAGGAGGTCTTCACGGCTCTCCTTCTCGGCATTGTGATCGCCCTCATCATCAGCGGCGTGTGTACCGCCTTTCTGGACCCGATCTTAAAACTGATCAACACCCCGGATGAGCTTATCCCATATGCGGAATCTTATCTTTTTATCATCCTGGCAGGACTCCCCTTCACCTGCCTCTATAACCTTTTTTCCGGGATCCTGCGTTCCATCGGAAACACGAGGGCGGCTCTCGCTTTCCTCGCAGCTGCCATCACCGCAAACATTGCCCTGGACTTTCTCTTTATCGGCGTCCTGGGCTTCGGCACTGGCGGTGCAGCAGCGGCAACGATCCTGTCACAGCTCTTTTCCGCGGTCTGCTGTTTCCTCTATCTGCGGGACACCTATCCGGGATTGCTCTGCCGCAGAAACGACATCGGCGTTCACAGGGATCTCATGGCCCGCACGCTGCGCTTCGGCCTGATCTCCGCTCTCCAGGCTTCCAGCCTGTATATCGGAAAGATCCTGGTCCAGGGCAGCGTCAACACTCTGGGAACGCCTGGGATCGCCGCCTACACGGCCGCGACCCGAATTGAAGGCTTCGCAAACTCCTTCGGCGACAGCGGCGGGAACGCCGTCTCCGTCATGGTCTCCCAGAACCTTGGAGCCGGAAACCATGACCGGGTGAAAAAGAGCCTGTTCTGGGGTATGCTGCTCAACTGGGCTGTCTGTATCGCAGTCTCCTTCCTGATGTTCTTCGGCTCTGATCCGGCGCTCCGTGTATTCCTGGGCTCATCGGACGCGACGGCCCTGGACTACGGAAACAGTTACATCAGGCTCATTTCCATCTTTTACATCTTCTGTTTTACCGGAAGTGCCTACATGGGATACTTCAAAGGACGCGGACACATGGTCATCGCCTTCTGCGGAACGACGATGCACATTATTTTCCGCGCAGTCTGTTCCGCCATCATGATCGGAAAGATGGGGCTCACCGCGGTCGCCCTGTTCTCCGGACTCGGCTGGATGCTCTGCGTGACATTCCTGACGATCAATTTCGTGCGGATCCAGCTTACTGATATCTGATTTTCTAATAATCTTTGCCAATTTCTTTTCTTCTCTCCTTGCATTATCCTCTTTTCAGTGCTATAATGTTCAATATCTTGATAATTTATTCATTTTTGAACATTATAGGAGGTTTCAAACATGCGCTCCAACAATTCCAAAACACCATTAAAAGACCGGATCGACTGGGTCACTGTCATCGTGCCGTTTCTCGCGATCCTGGTACTCTGTGTCTGCTTTATCATGATGCCGGACGCGTCAAAGAGCGTTCTCGACACGATCCGCTTTATCCTGGGCGACACCTTCGGCCTGTTCTACCTGGCAGTCGGTCTCTTCGTCTTCCTGCTCTCCCTGTTTCTGGCTTTCTCCAGGTTTGGAAATATCCGCCTCGGAAAACCGGATGAAAAGCCGAAATACCCGCTGTTCGTGTGGGCCAGCATGATGTTCACTTCCGGCCTCGCCGCTGACATCCTGTTCTACTCCTTCTGTGAGTGGATCCTCTACGCCAATGACCCACATATCGCCGAGATGGGCTCTATGCAGACCTGGTCCAGCACCTACCCGCTCTTCCACTGGGGCCCGATCCCGTGGGCGTTCTACCTGGTGCTCGCCGTGTGCTTCGGCTTTATGCTTCATGTGCGGGGCTGCCACAAGCAGAAATACTCTGAGGCATGCCGCGCGCTCCTTGGAAACAAGGTGGACGGCGTTCCGGGAAAGCTCATCGACCTTCTGGCGCTCTTCGCGCTCCTTGCCGGAACCACGACAACATTTGCCCTGGCAACTCCGTTGATGTCCCAGGTGCTGACCACCCTGTTCCATATTCCGTCTTCCAAATGGATAACGATCGCGATCTTAGGTGTCACCTGTATCTTCTACACATACGCCCTGCTGCATGGCATGAAAGGCATTTCCATCCTTGCAAAGTCCTGCATGTACTTATTCTTCGCCCTGTTGGCTTATGTGCTGTTCCTGGGCGGTGAGACACGGTACATCCTGGAGACCGGCTTTGCGGCTGTGGGAAATCTTGCCCAGAACTTCTTAAGTCTCGCGACCTTCACAGACCCGCAGCGGACTACTTCCTTCCCGCAGACATGGACGATCTTCTACTGGGCTTACTGGATGGTATGGTGTGTGGCATCCCCGTTCTTCATCGGATCCATCTCCCGTGGCAGAACCGTACGCCAGACGATCCTCGGCGGATATGCCTGCTGCGTCAGCGCCACCTGCCTGAGCTTCATTATTTTAGGAAACTACAGCCTCGGACTCCAGGTGAGCGGAAAACTTGACGTGATGGCGATCTACGCCGCCGGAAATGATCTCTACACAACGATTATCTCCATCATCCAGACACTGCCGCTTGCGCCACTTGTCCTTGTGCTTCTGATCGTTGCCATGGTAGCCTTCTACGCCACCAGCTTCGACTCCATCGCCCTTGTGGCTTCCTCCTACACCTACCGCCAGATCACAGGCGATGAGGAGCCCCACAACGCCGTAAAGGCCTTCTGGGCGATCATGCTGATCCTGCTGCCAATGGCGCTTGTATTTTCCGACAGCTCCATGGCGAACCTGCAGAGCGTGTCCATCATCGCGGCGTTCCCGGTGGCGTTTGTGATTTTGCTGATCATCGCGAGCTTTCTGAAGGACGCGTCGGACTACCTGAAGTCATAGGATCAGATTTTTCGTGAATTGCCTGATGCCAAATTACTGATTCCGGACAGAGACTTCATCGCACCATCCTGATCACGGAATTATTTCTATTAAACATTAAAAGTACGGGTCTCTTGCTTTCGCCAGAAAGCCTGATCTGTACTTTTTTTCTTAAATAATTTGTAATTCCCCTGCCACACTTTTACCACAAGTTGACGGGAAAATACCATTGTCATAAACTGGAATTCTGGTATAATAATACCTAGAAACGATTTGCAATTACTAATTCAATCTTACTGGCAGCTATGATAATCATTGCATGGCTGCTGTTACACTTTCCACGAGGAGGAAAATTAAATGAGAAAGAAAAATTTCTGCCTGGCAGTACTTTCCGCATCCGCAGTTCTCGCTCTGGGTGCTTCATTCAGTTCTTTTGCTGCCTGGAAGTCTGTAAACAGCGAATGGGTCTATACTGACAATAACGGCAACAACGTGACAAGCGAGTGGAGATCTGACAACGGCGAGTCCTACTATCTCGGCTCTGATGGATATATGGTCCGCAACACACTTCTTGAGGACAACGGAAACTACTACTACTTAAGAAACGGCGGCCAGATGTTAAAGAACGGCTGGCGATTCCTTGAAAACCCAAGCTGGCAGGGCGACGATAAAGTCGGCGACGCAAGCTGGTACTACTTCGACAACAATGGACGCGCACTCCGCACGACCGGAGACAGCGTGAAGATCGCTGATATCGGCGGAAAGAAATATGCGTTTGATATGTATGGAAGAATGCTTACAGGCTGGATCACAGCCGCAGGTGAAAATATCTCCGATGATTCCGACTGGGCATCTGCTACATACTACGGTGACTCGGAAGGCGACGGAAGTCTTGTTACAAACGCCTGGGTATACATCAGCGTTAAGGACGATGACAACGAGGATGATAATGAGCCGACTTACCACTTCTACTTCGCTTCCAACGGTAAGAAGACCGTCAGCACAGAGAAGACCATCGGCAATGTAAAATACACCTTTGATGACAGAGGTGTTGCTCTGGATTCCTGGGTACACAACAGCGACAAGGGTACTTGGAAATATTACGGTGATGAAGAGGAACCGAAGCTTCATACCGGCTGGTTCGAGGCTGTTCCGTCTAAAGAGTTAAACAGCAATGACCATGAAAATGGTACAACTCATTGGTATTATGCGAACTCCAAGGGCGAGATCACTATTCCTACTGCCGACGGCGAAGTTGGAGTTGCTAAAACAATCGATGGAAAATCCTATTTATTCAACGAAGACGGAGAGATGCTCACGGGATTAAGAATTCTTACATACGATGGTTCTAAAATCACCAAAATTTCTTCTGAAGTTGATTCCATCGATACCATCAAAAATATGGATTCCGACACCAAAAAATTATTATACCTTTCCGACAGTGGCGCTGCAAAAACAGGTACAACTACCATCAGCCTTGATGGTTCCACATATACCTTCAGCTTTAAGTCTAATGGTTCTCCAAGAGGTGTCGGCGAAACCGGTATCTCAGACGGATATATTTATATGAACGGTTTACGTCTGACAGCTGATGAGGATACAAAGTACCAAGCCGTTACATACAAGAATCAGGAATACCTTATCAACGAAAACGGTACGATCCAGAAAAATAAAAAGAACGTAAAAGACGCTGACGATTACTATTACTGCACAGATAGTAAGGGTGTTTTACGCCATGAGCAGAGCACTGAGAAGTGTACGATTAAGCATTAACCTTCCACCTAAATACACTGCAGATGTTGACAATGTGTTTTTAGTATTCACTATAAGCTTCTACAATCTGCAATTGAGGGCATCTTCACCGACTTGGCGAAGGTGCCTTTTCTTTTCCTACATATTGTAATTTCCTGTCAACAAAATTTTCTCTTTCTGCACCTTTCCCATTTCACCTCTCCCTGCCTGATTTTCCTCTTCTTTCTGACACACCTCCGCCACAGATTCCTCAAGGTTTCACCACAAAGTATTCACAGCTTAATCACATTTCACTGATATACTTAAACCATCAAAAGGAAATCATAACCAACCAAAAAATTCAGGAGGTTTCACTATGAAAAAGAAATTTATGACTCTCGCGCTTACCGCAGCTATGGCTACTTCCATGGGAATGACCGCTTTCGCAGGACAGTGGGTACAGAACACCACAGGCTGGTGGTGGCAGGAGGATAACGGCTCCTACCCGGTATCCCAGTGGAAATGGCTTGACGGAAATAAGGACGGCATCTATGAGTGCTACTCATTCGACGCCAACGGATATATGTACTCCAGCACAACAACTCCGGACGGCTACACAGTCAATGCGGACGGCGCATGGACCATCGGAGACTCCGTACAGTTAAAGTTCGCGAAAGATATGCAGAATGAGGCAGCTGACAACAGCTCTTCTTCCAACAGCAACGATACTTCCGATACGACTGTTTACACCAACGAGGACATGGTCGGAACCTTCCAGATCAACAATGAGGACCGTGATGACTACTACGAGCTTGTACAGGGCGCAGGCGACTCCATCGCAGCGATCTACTACGATACCGATGGAGAGAGCCATGTATACAGTTTCGCAAAGGTAAATGACACAAAGTACCGTGATTCCTCCCGTTCCCGCACTATGACGATCGTGGACTACGATACCATTATCGTAAATGACAAGACCTACATCAGAGAATAATTTCAAATACAGTTATACCTTCATAGCGGGAACCTGGTTTCTGCAAAAGATAAAATCTCATACTCTGCCCTTTGCACCCGGTTTAAAAAAAGAACCGGGTGTTCTCTTCCTCTGCGCATATCTGCAGTGTCATCAACATCTTTTACAGATATATTCAGACATACCGCGCAGTCGCTTGTGATAACCTGTATTTTCTCGCGATTATGTATAAAAAAGCGTACCAACAGATAAAATTTTTTATCTGCCGATACGCTTTTCTTATAACAAAAGTTCCGCCCAACGGGCATCCCTGTCCTCTCTTATTCTACATCCTGTCCGCCCTTCACCTGCGGCCGTCCAAGACTTTCCCACTTTAAGAACGCGCTGATAAATCCGTCAATTCCACCGTCAAGCACAGCGTTCACGTTTCCGCTCTCGAAGCCGGTGCGGTGGTCTTTTACCATCGTGTACGGCTGAAGCACGTAGGATCGGATCTGGCTACCCCATCCGATATCTTTCACATCGCCGCGGATATCGGAGAGCTTCTCCGCGTTTGCCTGCTGCTTTAACATATACAGCTTTGCCTTTAACATCTGCATCGCCTTGTCCTTGTTCTGGAACTGGGAACGCTCATTCTGGCACTGTACAACAACGCCAGTCGGGATATGGGTGATACGGACCGCGGAGGACGTCTTGTTGATATGCTGTCCACCGGCACCGCTGGAACGGTAGGTATCGATCCTCAGATCATCCGGGTTGATCTCGATATCAAGGTCTTCCTCGATATCCGGCATTACATCGCAGGATACGAAGGATGTCTGTCTCTTTCCGTTTGCGTTGAACGGGGAAATTCTTACAAGGCGGTGTACGCCTCTCTCGGACTTTAAGTAACCGAAAGCATTCTCTCCGTTGATCTGGATCGTAACGGACTTGATTCCGGCTTCCTCGCCGTCCAGGAAGTCGAGTACCTCCACCTGGTACCCTTTTCTCTCTGCCCAGCGGCAGTACATACGGTATAACATGCTGCACCAGTCACAGGACTCTGTTCCGCCCGCTCCGGCATTCAGTCTTAAGATCGCGTTGTTGTTATCGTACTCCCCTGTGAGAAGTGTGCGGAGACGGAGTGCGTCGAGCTCAGATGTGAACTCGTCGAGCATCTCCTGGATCTCCGGAACGATCTCCGGATCATTTTCCTCGTACCCCATCTCGATCATCAGACCAATCTCTTCGTACTGATTCTGGAGCTTGTTGTACTCTGCGACCGTATCTTTCAGGTTTTTCGCTTCCTTCACAAGTCTCGTGGATTTCTCCGCATCCTCCCAGAAGCTCGGCTCCTCCATGGTCTTGTCCAACTCGTCGATCCTTCTGATCTTCGCTTCCAGATTCAGGGAGTCCCTGACCTCCTTCAGTGGAGTTTCATATGTGGATAATGTATATTTAAACTGGTCTAACTCAACCATAGAATCTGTCCTTTCTAATAACATTTCACCAAGGCCGCCTGTTCCCTGTGCGGACCATACGGAATATTACCTTTCTTATAATGATTTAACAAGGTCAGCGCAGAGGTTCCGCGCTGACCATCATTTCATAAAACAATTGGTATTGATCCTATGCTAACGGTTTTCTTCCGCAGCACTGTTTATATTTCTTGCCGGATCCGCACGGACACGGATCATTCGGGTAGATCTTCTGTGTCTGACGTCTCTGCGGAGCTCTCGCCGCGGAATCGTCACGGTTTGTACCTGTAACCTTAGCAGCCGGCTCTCTCTCCACCTTCTCCTCTACACGGATATGGCAGAGAATACGGATCGTATCTTCACGGATCGCCGCAGTCATATCATCGAACATCTCGTAAGCGTTCATCTTGTACTCTACGAGCGGATCACGGTTACCGTAGGCCTGTAAACCGATACCTTCACGGAGCTGATCCATATCGTCGATATGGGACATCCACTTGTTGTCGATCACCTTCAGGAGAACGACACGCTCGATCTCACGCACCTGCTCTGCATCCGGGAATTCTGCCTCCTTGGATTCGTAGAACTTCGTTGCCAGTTCTTTTAACATGTGCTTGAATTCGTCCTTGCTCATCTTGCTGATCTCGTCAGTCAGCTCGATCGGCTTTAACGGGATGATCGGAAGAAGAAGATCATTTAATTCCTTGAAGCCCCAGTTCTCCGGAGTCTGCTCGTCACTGACGGACATATCCACAGCGCCCTCAACGATATCGTTGAGCATCTTCATGATCAGCTCACGCATGTTCTCACCGTCAAGTACCTGACGACGCTCAGCATATACGACCTCACGCTGCTCGTTGTTGACCTCATCATACTTTAAGAGGTTCTCACGGATACCGTAGTTGTTCGTCTCGATCTTCTGCTGTGCTTTTTCAATCGCGGAAGATAACATCTTGTGCTCGATCTGCTCGTTCTCCGGGACACCGAGGGCATTGAACATGCTCATTAACTTGTCAGAACCGAAGAGGCGCATCAGGTCGTCCTCGAGGGAGATATAGAAGCGGGACTCACCCGGATCACCCTGACGTCCTGCACGTCCGCGGAGCTGGTTATCGATACGTCTGGACTCGTGACGCTCTGTACCGATGATCTTTAAGCCGCCGAGAGCCTTTGACTCATCGTCAAGCTTGATATCGGTACCACGACCTGCCATGTTCGTCGCAATCGTCACCGCGCCGTGAATACCGGCCTGGGCTACGATCTCAGCCTCCAGCTCATGGTACTTCGCATTTAAGACTTTATGCGGAACCCCGCGCTTCTTTAACATCTGGCTTAACATCTCAGATGTCTCGATCGTGATCGTACCGACGAGGACCGGCTGTCCTTTCTCGTGAGCCTTTACGATCTCCTCCACAACTGCGTGGAATTTCTCTTTCTTAGTCTTATATACCGCGTCATTTAAGTCTTTACGGATAACCGGACGGTTTGTCGGGATCACGATAACGTCCATACCGTAGATATTACGGAACTCTTTCTCCTCAGTCTGGGCTGTACCGGTCATACCGCCTTTTTTCGCATACTTATTAAAGAAGTTCTGGAATGTGATCGTTGCGAGGGTTCTGGACTCTCTCTTAACGTTTACATGCTCCTTCGCCTCGATGGCCTGATGGAGACCGTCGGAGTAACGGCGGCCCGGCATGATACGTCCTGTGAACTCATCGACGATCAGGACCTCGTCATCCTTGACCACATAGTCCTTATCGCGGAACATGAGGTTGTGGGCACGGAGGGCAAGGATGATATTGTGCTGGATCTCAAGGTTCTCAGCATCTGCGAGGTTGTCGATATGGAAGAATGCCTCCACCTTCTTGACACCCTGTTCTGTCAGGTTTACGACCTTCTCTTTCTCATTTACGATGAAATCTCCGGTCTCGGTGATCTCCTCGCCCATGATCGCATTGAGCTTGTTAAACTCGCCGGATTCCTCACCGCGGACTAACTGCTTCGCGAGGACATCGCAGACCTCATAGAGCTTTGTGGACTTTCCGCTCTGTCCGGAGATGATAAGCGGGGTTCTCGCCTCATCGATCAATACGGAGTCCACCTCATCGATGATACAGTAGTCGAGATCACGAAGCACCATCTGCTCTTTATAGATCGCCATATTGTCACGAAGGTAATCGAAGCCGAGTTCGTTGTTTGTAACGTAAGTGATGTCGCACTGGTAAGCAGCTTTTCTCTCCTCGGAGGTCATGGAGTTTAATACCACACCGACCTTTAAGCCGAGGAACTCATGAACCTGTCCCATCCACTCAGCATCACGTTTTGCCAGGTAGTCGTTGACGGTTACGATCTGAACACCTTTTCCAGCCAGGGCATTTAAGTATGCCGGACAAGTGGAAACAAGAGTTTTACCTTCACCTGTCTTCATCTCAGCGATACGTCCCTGGTGAAGGACGATACCACCGATGAGCTGTACCGGGTAATGCTCCATCTTTAAAACTCTCTTGGCCGCCTCTCTGACGGTTGCGAATGCCTCCGGCAGAAGATCGTCCAGAGTCTCACCCTGTGCGAGGCGCTCTTTGAATTTTCTTGTCTGATCTTTTAATTCTTCATCAGACATCGCCTGCATCGTCGGACGCATTTTTTCGATCTTATCGATGATCGGGTAGATATACTTTAATTCCCGGTCACTGTGCGTACCAAATACTTTTTCAACAAAATTCATTCTTTTTGTTCTCCTACATAAATAAATATACACATGCAGCTGTTATCCTCTTTCGCCCGGCATCTGAAATTATCCACGGATGCGCGGTGCGGCAAATACCGGAGTCTGCTCTTTATCCACATGATACCGGGCTTGTCTCCTATTTAGACTGCTGCATACAAGTTTCTATTTTTAATCATTTTTGATCTCCGATGTTCCGTCCGGCGGATATTTCTGTATAACCGCATACGTCTGCATCATACAATCCTTAATATTTTAACACCTTCCGGGGTTTTATTCAATGACTTCCTGTAATTTTAACATTTCGTACATAAATCCTTGCGGGAATCGTCGTCTGTACATTGATTCTGCTGTTTTGTCTGCAGCTTTTTTCTCTAAATTTTTCGACAATTCCATTTCTTTCCTCTTCGACGCGTTCCCTCATCACTCTCTCTGCCTCTCCACTGTCCCCGACTATTTTCCACTCTTCCTGTCGCTTTTTCCCTTTAAATGTACAACTTGCACAAACCATACATTCGATTTAACGGTTATCCACTTTATCCACATTAATCCACCAAAACTATGTGGAAAGTTGTCCACCTCGAGAAATGCCGATTTCACGCCATTTCGCAGTTATACACCAAGTTATCCACATTATCCACAAGTTTTTTCCTCCCCATCGGTGGATTTTACGGTTCCTTAATATTTGTTTTATTTTTGTGAACATCTTATAAAATTTACATTTCCGACAACTTTTTTGCCCAATCCCATTGACAAACCGGGAAGGCTTCATATAGTTTTTGAGCTTTTATACACCTTTTTTTACCTTTTTAAATTTTCTCATTTTTCATGTATTTTGGTTGTCTTTTACAGAATTTTGTGTTATACTTAAGTCATCCCAAACAAAGGAGTTGATTTTATGCGTTACACGATCAGCGGAAAAAATATCAACATTACACCAGGCTTAAAAGATGCCGTGGAAAGTAAATTAGGAAAACTGGAGCGCTATTTTTCTCCTGATACTGAAGTACAGGTAACATTGAGCGTAGAGAAAGGACGACAGAAAATAGAGGTTACGATTCCTGTTAAAGGCAGCATTATCCGAGCTGAGCAGGATTCCAGCGATATGTATGTATCTGTTGATCTCGTTGAAGAAATTATCGAGCGTCAGATCAAGAAATATAAAACAAAGATCGTTGACAAAAAGCAGAACGCCTTAGCATTTAACGAAGCCTTCCTTCAGGAAGAATCCGAGCCGGAGGAGACCGTTAATATCGTAAAGACAAAACGTTTCGCAATGAAACCGATGGATGCCGAGGAGGCTTGCGTACAGATGGAACTCTTAGGACACAACTTCTTTATGTTCCTCAACGCTGATACAAACGAAGTCAATGTCGTTTATAAGAGAAAAGGAAACTCTTACGGACTTATTGAACCGGAGTTCTAATGAATCCGTCTTTCTCAATTTTTTATAAGTGATCAAAAACCCGTGCGGATGCTCAAAAAGAGCTCCTCACGGGTTTTCTATTCTATACCGGATTCCCGCCCTGCTCTTCTCGGATGGAACTTATCCATGCATCATGAAGCTCTCTCACGGAAGGGAACACGTATTCCGGATGAATTGATCCTGTCAGAATATCATCTTTTTTTGCTTCACCGGTAAGAACCAGCGCTGTTTCCGTTCTGGTCTGGATCCCGCATGCAATATCTGTATACAGGCGGTCTCCAACGATGAGCGTTTCTTCCTTTGAGAAAGAATTCTGTCCGATCGATATTTCGATCATCTCCGGCTCCGGTTTTCCGATATAACGCGGCATCTGTCCACAAGCAGTCGTGATCATCTGACAGATGGATCCACAGTCCGGTACATATCCGAATTCAACCGGACAGACGAGATCCGGGTTCGTGGCAAGAAAATCCACCTGCCTTGTCGACAGGATCCGGCACACCGTTTCGAGTTTCTGATAAGTCAACTCATTGTCATACGCTACAAGAACGCAGGCGATCTCAGGATCCTCCGGATCCTCTGCAACCCTGATCCCCGCTCTTTTTAATCCGCTGACCAGCGATCGCGTTCCCATCACATAGATCTTTTTCCCCTGATATCCCCTTTTCAGGTAGCTCTCCGCTGCACTGGCTGCCGTTACAAAATTCTCCGCATCTGTCCGGATCCCAAGCTTCCGGAATTTTTCAATATAATCCTCTACATCTTTCGTCGAGTTGTTTGTGATGAACACAAACTGTCCTCCCGACTTTCTGATCGCAGAGAGAAATTCTGCCGCGCCATCGATCAGCCGGTCCCCAAGGCATACAGTCCCGTCTATATCCAGAAGAAACAGCTTTTTATCTGCAAGCATGGGACTCCTCCCGGCCGCACGGTGAAAAGATGCGGACCAGCTCACTCAGATCACTCCTGATTCCTTCTTCATCGGATGAAACCTCCGGACTGTATTCCAGAACAATGTCCGCATCCGGAGTATTCTCCATATAGTCATGGACAAAGCGATCAAAATCAAGCGTTCCATCGTGAATTCTGCGATGACTGTCATGAAGACCATCATTATTATGGATGTGGTATGCCACGATCTGATCCTTCAGATCATGGATCAGACCGGACAGATCCCATCCGTTCGCATGCGCATGTCCGATATCGATGAGTACCGGATATTTTTCTTTTTTACAGAGTTCCGTGAATTCCGCCTGATCGAACATCATATTTCCGCGGTCGATCACCCCCGCATTTTCTACAACGACCGGAATATCATGCTCCGCAAACATATTCTGCAGCTCACGGTAATTTTCGCAGGAGTTCTTTATCATTGTCCTCTTTTCTTCAGCGGAAACCCGGCAGTTGTTGTGATGAAACACAACATATTTACTGTTTAAACGCACACAGTCAGAAACAGTCTGTCTGATAAACTTCATCGCCTGCTCACATGCCTCGCTCCCTTTCGGCGCACTGTGCTCCGTTTCATAGTATGGGCCATGAAAACTGATCGGAACTTTGGAAAATTCCGGAATACATGCCTCCAACTCCTTCTCATAGGCAGGATCGTGGTAAAGCGGGAATACTTCCACGCCTGCCTTTCCCTGAAATTCACTGAGATATTTTAAAACCATGGACAGACGTCCAATCGTATACATATTAGTACTGATCAGAAGATTCATTTTTTCCTCCATTTTATTCACCGTTGGTCAGATCCATGCTGTTTTCTGACCTTATTCTTTTCTGTCATACTGCAGCGGCAATTCCACTCTCTGTTTTCTCGGTCTTCTGAAGATTTTCCACCGGAATTTCAAGCTCTGAAAACTTCTTTTTCACTTCCTCCGGATATCCGAGAGACTTTTCTGTCATGCCGTCAAACAGATGGATCCGGTCAAAATCCACATTGATATACACCTGGTCTCCCATATGCGGAACATGATCATTGCAGATCGCGATCAGTTCATTTTCATCTCCGGCCACATCAACATAAACACCATAGCGGTTGCCATAGTCCTCCACATAGCGCACAATTCCCTGGATCGAATGTTCCTGTTCCGTTCTGTTTAATGTAATATGCTCCGGGCGGATTCCGATACACCAGGTCTTTGACTCGCACTTGTCTGCAATTGCCTTCCACATCAGCGGAAGAACCACAGCCTGTTTTCCAATATAGATCGTTCCATTCTCATACCCGCATTTTGTAATGTTCATGGATGGGGAACCGATGAACTTCGCACAGAAGATGCTGGCCGGCATGTTGTACACATGAGCCGGGGTGTCCAGCATTTCCATCTTTCCCTGATACATGATCGCTACGCGCTGTCCTACCGTCATCGCCTCGACCTGATCGTGGGTGACATAAACCATGGTCGGATGGTACATTTCATGGATTTTTACAAGTTCTTTTCTCGCTTTCATGCGGAGCTGCGCATCAAGGTTTGACAGCGGCTCATCGAGCAGAAAATAATCTGAGCGTTTTACAACCGCTCTTGCCAGCGCAACACGCTGTCTCTGTCCACCGGAAAGATCCTTCGGTTTTCTGTCTTCGAGTCCTCTGAGCTGAAGCATATCGAGTACTTCATTTAAACGCTTTTCTATTTCTGCCGGATCCATCTTATGTGCCTTCAGGCCATAAATAATGTTGTTTCTGACAGTCATGTGCGGGAACAGGGCATAGTTCTGAAATACCATGGAAACTCCTCGTTCTCCACATGGAACATTGTTGACAACTTTGTCATTCATATAAAGTTTTCCATCGGAAAGATCTTCCAGTCCCGCGATCATACGGAGTGTTGTAGATTTTCCACAGCCGGACGGGCCGAGAAGGATCAGACGTTCTCCTTCTTTGATCTCCATATTTAAAGATTTTACGATTATGTTCTTTCCATAAGCTTTTACGACGTTTTCAAATACAATATTGTGACTCATAAAAAATTCTGTCCTTTCTTCGGATCATCCTTTGATACCGGAAGCGGCAAAGGTGTTGATAATATAGCGTTGGAAAATGATATATAATGTCAGCGGGATGATCATAGTGATCACGGAAACAGCCATCGCGATCGTAAATTCCGTACCTCCCTCAGCACTGATGTACATCTGCAGAGCAAGGGAAAGTGTATAATTTTCCTTTGTTTTTAAGATCAGGACCGGCCATACATATTCATTCCAGGAGTTGATAAAGAAAATAATTCCTGTTGTGAGGATCGACGGACGGACAAGCGGGATCACGATATCCTTCATGATCTTTAAGTTTCCGATCCCTTCCATGCGGGATGCCTCGATCAGTGCTTTCGGGATTCCCCTCATGGACTGGCGGAGCAGGAAGATTCCAAGCACATCTGCAAACTGTGGGAGCGCAACTCCCCAGATACAGTCACGCAGTCCGATCTTAGAGATCATCAGATAGTTCGGGATCATCGTCACGGTGAACGGGATGAACATGGTGCTCAGCATGACGAAATACAGAATGCCTTTTCCTTTAAAATCGAAATATACGAAGGAATATGCAGCAAACAGGCTGGTAATCGTCTTGAAGATCGTCACGGAAGCGGCGATCAGAAACGTGTTCATTGTAATTTGTGCAAACGGCAGTTTGTCAAATACATGGCGGTAATTTTCCAGTGTCGGATTAGACGGGATCAGTTCAAAAACTGTGTTGAAGGCATCCTGCAGAGTCTTGAAGGAATTCGAGATTGCAAACAGGATCGGAGTCAGCGTGATGCAGACCATGCAGATCAGCAGAAGATGCCAGAATATCTGTGCAGGATGTTTAGTTTTCATAGTACACTCCCTTCTCAACAAAACGGAACTCCAGGAACAGGAGTAAAATAAAGAAAGCCATTGTGATGATCGATACCGCAGAAGATGTTCCGGTGCGGTACAATGTAAACGCCTCATGGTAGGATGCATAGATCAGGTTTGAACTTGCATAGTTCGGACCACCCTGCGTAATGACTTTGATCGGTGTAAACACGTACTGCAGTCCCTGCACGATCGTCGTGATAAAAACATAGATCCCGGTGGCGGAGCTCATCGGCACGATGATATCGAGAAAGATCTTCCACATCGGAACATTGTCCAGTCTCGCAGCCTCTATGACTTCCTGGGAGACTCCAGAAACGCCCGCCAGTATATTGATGAAATTATAACCGAAGGATTTCCATGTTGTGATAATGCAGAGTACAGCAATGACCCATCCGTCCGTTTTTGACCAGAATGGCAGGCTGAGTCCGAATTTTCCAAGGATGATCGCAACCGGTCCGGAGATCGGATTTAAGATCCATGTGTAAAGGATCGAACCGACTACCAGGGAGATCACGCTCGGAAGGAAAAAAACGGCTTTATAAAAGCCTTTTCCTTTTTTAATCACACAGGAAAGAATAAATGAGAGAATGTACGGCATCACAAAGTTGAATGCCAACAGGATCACGATATAGATCATGGTGTTTCCGAAAATTTTCCAGTTATTCGGGTCTTTGAATACGGAAATATAATTGGCCAGACCGACGAATTTTTTCACCGGTTTGACCATGTTCCATTCGAAAAAGCTCAGATAGAACGTGTAAAAAAGCGGGTAGAACATAAATACCGCAAATACGGCGAGAGACGGGATCAGGAATACATATCCCAGGATCGTCTGTTTTTTTGCTTCTGAATTCAAAACAAGTACCTCCATGGAAAAAAGAAACAGGCAGCGTTCCCGGTCTCCGGAATTTTTCCCAGTCTCACGGAAACACGCTGCCCTTATTTTTTACTGTGCGTTTAAGAGCTCGTTGATCGCATTCTGGGTGCTTGTCATTCCCTCTTCAGCGCTTATCTGACCTCCAAAGATCTGATCTCTCATATCCAGGAGCATCTGTTCTGCCTGAAGTCCCGCATCACCCGGGAAGGATGTCCAGGAAACGACTCCATCCATCTGCTCGATCGCCGCATTCATCAGCTCATTTTCTGCAAGGAAGCTCTTTAAGCCGTTTTCTGCATCTGCGACGTCTTTTCTCGGCGGTACATAACCGGTTCCGATCGTCCATGCTGCCATGGATTCAACGCTGTATAAATACTTTTCAAATTCCCATGCTGCCTTCTTCTGTTCATCATCCTGCGCTGTAATTGCAAGGAAGCATCCACCGGCCGGTACTTTTCTTTCATTGCTGCCCCAGGTCGGAGATTTTACTGTTGCCACATCAAAGGCTGAACCTTTCTGGACAGCTGAACGTCTTGCGATCGTTGTATAAAGCATTGCGCAGTTTCCATCGATGAAGCTCTGGCATCCTTCTTCCCATGAAATGTGAAGACCGGCTCCGTCCTTGATGAGATCTGCAACCATCTGTATTGCCTGAATGCCGCCTTCACTTGCAAAGGTTGCCTGTTTCTTACCATCAACGGTAGATAACATGGATGCATTATTACTTTCGATCAGTCCCTGCTGAGCCCAGAAATCTGCCGGCTCCTGCATGTAAAATCCATATTTTCCTGTTTTTTCCTTAACTGTTCTTGCAAACTGGTCCAGCTCTTCCCATGTTTTCGGACCATCCTCAGAAAGTCCTGCCTCTCTTAAGAGATCTCTGTTGATGAAAAGGACCGGGTTGCTGACAGAATACGGAATTCCGACCTGCTCACCTTCACTGTTTACAGCCAGGCTTAAAACGTTCGGAAGGAAATTATCCTGAAGGAAGTTTTTATCCTCCTGATCGAACTGGTCGATCACATCCTGCGGAGAGCTGTATTCAAAGTTATTGGAGAAATAATCGAGGAATGCCCATCCGATCTGTACCAGAGCCGGTGAATTTCCGGTTGCGGCTTCTGCCTGAAGATTCTGCATCAGTCCTTTGTACATATCCGGATTATACTTTGCAACAACCTCGATATGGTCATTGCTCTCATTAAACTGCTTTACCAGTTCATCTACAACCAGACCTCCCTGGGTTTCAGCGTTGACATGCCAATATTCGATCACTGTCTTCTCTCCAGCCGCGTTGGTTGCTGCAGCTGTTGTGGAAGCTTCTGTGGCTGTAGAACCGGTAGTTCCGGAAGCTGCCTGTGTGCTGCTTCCTGCGGAAGAAGATCCACATCCGGAAAGTGCAAGCATCGCACCAGCCATAACAAAGGCAGTCAGTTTCTTCATGTTGTTTTTCATCTTGTCCTCCTGAATGAGTATAATTTTCATGAGAAAGCTTCCGCACCAGCCCTGTATAGAGATTCTCTCTATACGGCTCGTACGGAAATCCCTTTCCCGAGTCCTTATTTTACGGGAATGCCTTTGTTCCTACAATCAGCAATGCGACTAATCGATATATAATTTATGTAAAAATTAAATTTCAAGTGCAACAAAGCCTGGGAAATCTGTTTTTTCAGATTTCCCAGGCTTTGTTCGCTGCTGTGTTGAAATTGTGATCAATTTTTTTCGTTTTCTACTCCTGTGTGCCGATTTTTTCGTCCTGCCGCACACGCCGCGCACGCCTCACATGCGCTCTTCGCGACTGCCATCCCGCCGAGGGATGTCTCGCGAAGCTCCGACGGGATCGAACGTCCGACCGCATACATGACTCCGATCGTCTCATCGATCGGGGTGATGCTCCGGATCCCAGCCATGGAGAGTTCTGCTGAGATCAGCGCATTCGAAGCGCCCATCGCATTCCGGTTCTGGCATGGATTTTCAACCAGTCCTCCGATCGGATCACAGACGAGTCCTAAAATATTCACGATCGCAAAGGATGCCGCATCGAGACACTGTGCCGGAGTTCCTCCGAGAAGCTCCACGGCCGCGGACGCCGCCATCGCACTCGCCGCTCCGACCTCCGCCTGACAGCCGCCCTCCGCTCCTGCCGTTGTTGCATTTCTCGTGATCAGGTAGCCGACTGCCGCCGCATTGAACAGCACCTTGCAGATCTCCTCATCCGTAAATCCGAAATTTTCCTGCAGCGAACAGAAAACTCCCGGGATCACTCCCGAAGATCCTGCGGTCGGTGCAGCCACGATAAGTCCCATGGATGCGTTGACCTCAAGAACTCCCACCGCGTAAGCGATCGCCTTCGACACTACATCCCCGCAGATATTCTTTCCGTTCTCCCGGAGTGTGTGCAGCTTCCGGCTCTCCCCGCCGATCATGCCGCCCATGCTGACGATGTTCTCCTTCAACGGCTTTTTCGCCGACGCCTGCATGATCGACCATGCCTTTTTCATCTTTTCCTTCGTCTTTTCCGGATCCTGCTCCAGGAAGGTCGTCTCCCGCTCAAACATCACCTCGGAGATCGTTTTCTTTTCTTTCTCACAGTACTCTAAAAGTTCTGCTCCATTTGTAAAATTCATCGTTTTCCCTCCCGTCAGTCCAGATTGATCGCCGGAACCAAAAGTACATTTTTGACCGCCTCAAAGCCGCGCAGAGCGTTTACCACCTGGTTTGAGACCGTCGTGTCCACTTCAATGATCGCATAGGCCATCTTGCCCTTGCTCTCCCTGTAGAGGCGCAGGGAACCGATATTTAAGTCGTATGCACTTAAAACTGCCGTCACGAATGCAAGCGTTCCCTTCTTATCGATATGCTGGACTACGATCGTACTGTAATTTCCGGTGAGATCCACATCAACGCCATTTAACCGCGTAATGACCGCATTTCCGCCGCCGATGGACTTTCCGCGCAGGGACATCTCATTCCCGTTCTCATCCTTCACATAGATGTCCACCGTGTTCGGATAGATCTCCTTGTCCGTAAAATTCTCCTCAAAACTGAACTGGAGTCCCGCCTCCTTCGCGTACTCAAACGAATCGCGGATCCTCTCATCATCCGGATGGTACCCTAAGATACCGCCGACCAGCGCCCGGTCCGTGCCGTGCCCATGGTACGTGCGCGCAAAAGAGCCATAGAGAACAAAGCGCACCGACACCGGTTTCTCCACCATTTTTCCGGCGATAAAGGCGATCCTCAGCGCTCCCGCCGTGTGAGAGCTTGACGGTCCGATCATATTCGGTCCGAGAATATCGAACGTTCCGATCTCATTCATACCTGTTTCCTCATTTCCTGTATTTTTCGCAAAACGGCCATGATGCTGCATGGAAAATACGCAGCGCTGGATTATAAAACGCAGCTGCCGTTTTGCTTTTCTTTTTCTACATACTGCACTATCCACTATTATACACAAAAAGGAGCTGTTTTTCCACAGCTCCTTATCGTTTCTTTTTTATAGTTCCTGCTGTAATTCTTCGCTTGTTCTTCTCTCTGTTACAGACTACACTGCATTTTCTCTATTCCCGACACTTCACAGCGGCAAGTCTCCGGGCAGGAGTGCCTTAATTCAGGAACGTAACCGCCTTCGCCGGCGTTCTGTAATACGCGTTGGAAATAATAATACCGGTCTTTGACGTGCTGGCGTGAATGATCTTTCCATCGCCGATATAGAGCGCAACGTGGTTGATCGTCTTTCCACTCGCATAGAACAGAAGGTCACCCGGCTGGATCTCAGACAGGGAGATCTGCTTTCCGTTCGATGCCTGATCTCTCGAAGTACGTCCGGTGGAAACTCCAAAATGCTCAAAGATCCGCATCGTAAATCCGGAACAGTCCGCTCCGTTTGTCAGGCTTGTCCCACCGTATACATACGGATTTCCGAGGAACTGTTTCGCATAAGCCACGATCGCTGTGCGGACTGCAGAATCATATACCGCACTTCCCGGTCCGTTCTGGGTATCCTGGTAACTTCCGGAGGTTCCCGTACTGCTGCCTGTGGAAGTATTACTGCCGTCACCGCCCGGACCTGCCGTATTGCCGGTATTCTGGCTTGTGCTGCCCTGGCTGCTCTGGTTCGTCTGCTCCTTCGTCGTTCCGTTGTCCGCATTCGGATTCTGCGCGATCATACCGATCGAGGTTGACGGAGTGTCCTTATTTTCCGTGCTCTGTCCGGATTCCTTTTTCAGCTCCTCAACCTTTGCGATCGCATCGTCCGCCTCTTTCTTGATCCGGGCAGCCTCCTCAGCTTTCTGCTTTTCTTCCTCAACGCTGACCGCCTGCTTGAACTCTACCCTCTGTGTGACATAATCCTTATGAACATATCCGCTCAGAGATTCATCGACCTGGATCTCGATAAAATCGCCGTCTTCCTTCACTTCCAGATATTCTGAATCTTTGGAAAGTGTTGTGAGGACCGCGCTGTTCATATTCGGCTGTTCGCGGAGATTTAAACCGTCCGCGCTGACTGTGACATATACAGTTCCCACATTCTTTGCGATCTTCTCAGCCTCAGCACCGGTAATAAAATATTCTGATTTTATGTAACCTTTAACGGAACCGGACTGGATCTGATACCAGGTTCCTCCCTCTCCGTCCACCGTTGCAAGGATCGTCGCCGCACAGTTATTGTAGATCTTTCCGACAATACTGCTGGAGGTGTTCGCCTCAGAACGGATATTTACATAGTTGCTCACGTGGGAGATCGCCACATTATCGTAAGCCGACTGTTTATTTCCAACGGTCGTGATCCCCTCTCTGGCGCTCACCTGCACCGAAAGCGTCTCAGCCGCATAAGCAGCCTGCGGCATCATGAGCGCCATGCTCAGCCCGCAGACCGCGATGATTCTTCCTGCTCTGTTCATTCTTTTTCTTTTCTCCTGTCAATTACCGGCAATCCCGTCTTAATTCTGCATCCTGTCAAAAGCTGTCGATATACTTAATTCTGCCCGTTCAGATAAGCTTCCACCGATGCGACGCAGTTCGCGCCGTCCGCCACCGCCGTCACGATCTGGCGGAGCGCCTTTGTACGGACATCCCCGGCCGCGAAAATTCCCGGAACATTTGTCCTTCCGTCCTCGCCGGCTGCAATATATCCCGCCGGATCCATCTCCACGGATCCTCTGAATCTCTCACTGTTCGGGGTGATCCCGACCGCGACGAACACGCCGTCCACAGCCAGGTCATTCTTCTCCCCGGTCTTCTTATTTAAAATTCTGAGTGTTTCCACCTTATCTGTTCCGACAATTTCTTCCGGGACTGTATCCCATAAGATCTCCACATTCGGAAGCTCCATCAGGCGCTTCTGCAGGCTCTTTGCCCCGCGGAACTCGTCTCTTCTGTGGATCACATAGACTTTCTCGCAGAGTCTCGCGAGGAAGATCGCATCCTCAAGGGCAACATCCCCGCCGCCGATCACCGCAGTCGTCTTTTTCCGGAAAAACGCACCGTCACAGGTCGCGCAGTAGGAAACACCTTTTCCCGTAAACTCCGCCTCTCCCAGGATCTCAAGCTTTCTGTGATGCGCCCCGGAAGCGATGATGACCGCTCTCGCAAGTCTCGTCTCCTTTTTGCAGACAACCTGATAGATCACAGGCGGGCGCTCCGCCCCGGCTTCTGCTGCCGTCAGGAGTTCCTGCTCCTCTTCCTTCCCGGATGCGTCTGCGGACTCCGCACTTTCGATCTTCTGTACGGTATCTTTTGCGAATTCCACCCCGAGCTTATCGGCATGTTCCCGGAATTTCATTCCGAGATCAAAGCCGCCGATCCCCGGAAGTCCGGCATAATTGTCTACCTCATATGTTGTAAGCACCTGTCCACCGCTCATCATCTCTTTTTCGATCACGAGTGTCTCAAGCTCCGCGCGTTTTGCGTAGATCGCAGCCCCGAGTCCCGCCGGACCGGAACCGATAATGATCAGATCATAAATCTGTTCCATGATGCCTCCAATCTCAGAATCGATATATGTGATACATTTTCCGCACATCCTGTTCTTCATGTCCGCACCAGGCGGTCACAAAACACAAAAATACGCCTTGTATAGTATAGCACCATATATATCTATTATACAATCAGTTTCACTGAAATTTAAGTGGCATTCCTGTGGCAAAATACAGAAAAACGCAGCCATACGAGGGAGTACGACTGCGTTTTTCTACATCCTGATCAATTCACTTGGGGTATTAAAGGATATTGAAGGTATCTTTGCTGCATCCTGCAGCATATTTATCTGTAACGGTCCGTCCCTGGTTGAAGTACAGAGGGATGGGACGAAACCATTGCATTCAGGGAATTTTCCAGCTGTTTATTTTTCTCTTTCCGCCGCAAGCTGCTTCTTTAAGAAGGACAGCTGACCGCCGCTCAGCACAACTGTGATCTCATTATCCGTAAGGTCAAGGTGTGCGCGGAAGGTGAAGTCTTTCGTCTTATCTTTGATGAGAATGGATCTCGTCGGGATCTGATCGAGCAGATCCGTAAACTCCAGCTCATCGTTCTGGTCAAGACGGTCGTAATCAGCCGAATCTTCGAATAACATCGGAATCACGCCGTGGTTTACAAGGTTTCCCTTGTGGATTCTCGCGATGCTCTTTGCGATTACCGCTTTGACGCCGAGGTACATCGGGTTGATGGCCGCATGTTCACGGGAAGATCCCTGGCCATAGTTTTCGCCGCCGATAATGATGCTCTTTCCCATCGCCTTTGCGCGTGCCGCAAACTCCGGATCATAACGGTGGTAGCAGTACTGGGACATCAGCGGAATGTTGGAACGCATGCTGGAGAATTCCGCGCTGGCCGGGGTGATATCATCCGTCGAGATGTTGTCACGCCCCTTTAAGCTGATCGGTGCACAGAGATACTGGGTCGGAGCTTCCGGCACCGGAAGGAACTTGATGTTCGGTCCGCGGACGATCTCAACCTTTTTCGCTTCCTCCTCGGAGAGCGGAGGAATGATCATGGAATCGTCAACAATGTACTGATCCGGCTCTTTGATCTCGCCGAGGATCTTCACGTTCTCGCCCATGATGTCCTCTGCGGTCGCAAATGTTCCCATGATCGCAGTCGCAGCGGCACTTTCCGGGCTTACCAGGTAGATCTTCGCAGTCGGATTTCCAGCGCGTCCCTTGAAGTTCCGGTTGGAAGTGCGGACAGCGACTCCGTCTGTTGCCGGTGTCTGGCCGATCGCGCAGCACGGGCCGCATGCGATCTCAAGGATCCGGACTCCTGCTGCGAGCAGCATATCGATATAACCGTCACGCATCAGCTCACGGTAAGTCTGTTTCGAAGCGATCGCACAGGTGCAGCTCACGTCATCGTTGACATGATGTCCTTTGAACACGAGAGCAGCTTTTGCGATATCTGCATAGCTCGCATTCGTACAGCTTCCGATAAATACCTGCTGAACGCGCTTTTTCTCTGCATCCTTTAGCGGTATGACGTTGTCCGGCTGGTGTGGACATGAGATCAGCGGTTCCAGCTCGCTTAAGTTGATGTCGATGCATTCATCATATTCCGCATCCTCGTCCGGCAGCATTTCCACATACTGGTCGCCGCGTCCCTGCGCAGTCATGAACTTTTTCACCTGCGCATCCGCCGGGAAAATCGAGGTTGTCGCACCCATCTCAGCACCCATATTGGCGATCGTGGCTCTCGCCGGGACCTCCAGAGCTGCTGCGCCTGGTCCTACATACTCATATACGTTTCCAAGTCCGCCTTTGATCGTGACGAGCTGGAGCATTTTTAAGATGACTTCCTTGGGGTTGCAGCCGGGTTTTAAAGAACCGGTAAGATTTACCTTCACGACACGCGGCATGGTGAGGCGCATCGGAACACCGGTCATTGCAGTCGCAACATCCATTCCGCCGACTCCGATACAGAGCATGCCGATCGCACCGCCGTGCGGAGTGTGGCTGTCACCGCCCATGCTGACCTTTCCAGGCACACCGAATCTCGCAACATGAACCGCATGGCAGATCCCGTTTCCCGGTCTGGAGACATGGACACCGAAACGTTTTGCCGCAGACTGTAAGTAGATATGGTCATCCGGCGTCTTGTTGTCCACATAGAGCAGGTTATGGTCCAGGTAGCTGACACTGCACTCCGTGCGGATCCGGTCAAGTCCGATCGCTTCAAATGCCAGGTATGTCATAACGGCATTGATGTCGTGGGTTAAGGTCTGGTCCACTTTAATAAAAACTTCCTCGCCCGGAGTCATGCTGCCGGAAACATAGTGGGACTCGATAATTTTTCTGGTCAATGATTTTCCCATGGTAAAACCTCCATCACAATCTTCATAACTGCTGTTTTCACTTTTTTATTTTCTTCTTCATCTGCACGATCTGCCGACTCTGACTTTCTGAAATTTTGCGGCGCCGATCACGCTCAAATTACTTTTGATCTGGTCTCATCATATCATCGGCAGCCGGGAAAATAAAATTGAAAGGTGGAATGAAATGATTCAAAAGTGGAATGGGGTACTTGCAAAAGCAAAATTTTTCTCTAAAAAACGGGACAAGCTGCCGATTCTGTCGTAAAATAATACTACGAATCCATGAAACGATTCCGTAGGTCTGCATATTTCTCGCCCCGGAATCGTTACCATGACTTAAGGGATGTGATTTTTCCATGAAAGACTCCGACTGGAGAATTCTTTATGAACTGCATAAAACATCAAATCTGACGAAAACGGCAAATCTCCTTTTTATGACGCAGCCGACCCTGACAAAGCGTTTAAAACAGATGGAAACCGAATGGGGATGTACCATTGTGGACCGGACGCCAAAAGGCCTGACATTCACCGCAGAAGGAAATTTTCTTGCCGCACAGGCAGAAAAATATCTGGAGCTGTTCCATGACACAAAGGAAGAATTAAAAAAACTGCAGGATGCCGCACTGACGGAGATCGTGATCGGCGCTTCCTACACTTACAGCAAATACTCTCTCGCAGATGTTCTTGTTCCGTACCAGATCGCGCATCCAAATATAAAATTCCGGATCGTCAATGATTCCAGTGATGCTCTTTACCGCCAGGTCCTGGACGGATCCGTGGATGTAGGATTTCTGCGCGGGGATTATGAGGGACCGGTAAACAGGACTCTGTTAGGGGAGACCCGCGGTTTCCTTGTCACGAAAGGAGCCGTGGAAGTGTCTGCGCTTCCCGGAATGCACCGGCTGGACTATAAAACGAACGAAAAGACGACCAGGATCCTGAACAGATGGTGGGAAATGTGCTTTGAGAGCGCTTACCCGTCCGGAATGATGGTCGGGCACATCGACGGGGCATGGAAGCTGATCGATGAGGGGATGGGATATGCCCTGAGTTTTCTGCCGGAAAACTTTGAGAACCGGTATCAGCTGACGCTCACGCCGCTTACATGGCCGGACGGAACACCGGTGACGAGAAAAACATGGTTTGTGTACCCGAAGGAGAAACGACTGCCGGAAAAGCTTGCCGATTTTATAAAATATACGGAATCGCTTGCTGCTTCATTTTCATCTTCATCTGCTTATTTTTAAGAAGGAACTTCTATGAAAAACATTGACTGGAAAATTTTAAAAGTATTATATGAAAAGCGCAGCATCACAAAGGCCGCCGACGCCCTCTTTATGACCCAGTCCGCCCTGACAAAGCGGCTGCAGTCGATCGAGAGCGAGTGGGGCCGCCAGCTCGTGGAACGGACAAGCCGCGGCGTAACTTTCACAGAAGACGGAAAATATCTGGTACAGAAGGCAAACATCATGCTGGATTTTCTCCAGGAGATCGGGGACCACTTTGCAGACCGCCATACAAAGATGGAATCCTTAAAACTCGGCGTCCCGAACTCGTTTGCAAAGCGCCATCTTCCGAAACTCCTCGCCGCATACCAGAAAAGCGGAGCCAATCTCTATATCAAGACAATTTCCAACTCCAGCGACGTGATCTTAAAGGATCTGATCGACGATACGATCGATATCGGTCTCGTCTGCGGCGATTTCCCGTATCTCGGTGACCAGGTATGCCTGTTTCAGGAAGAGCTCTACATCGTTGCCCCGAAAACAGCAACCATGGATTCCATCGAACATATGCCACTCATCGAGACCTTCTATAATCCGATGGTCCGCATGATCATCAATCAATGGTGGAAAAGTCAGTTCGGAAGCAGTCCCCATGAGAAACAGCAGGTTCCCTACTTTGACATCGCCATCGAAATGGCAGAAAACGGGCTCGGGATCTGTTTCGTGTTCGGAGATGACTGGAAGATCGACGAGGAAAAACTACAGCTGATCCCTGCTTATGACCGGGACGGAAATCCTGTTTCCAGAAAAGTCTCCATGCTGATCTCGGACCGCTGCTATAAAAGCGAGGGAATCTCTGATTTTATCCGGTTTGTGGAAAACTATTACGGAGTAAACTGAAATTGGATCCGGCTGTCTGAAACCTGTTTGTAATCCGGCGTGATATTCCATAATGGAATATCGCGCCTATTCTTTTCCTGAATTTCCATTTGACATGTTAATAATTTATCATAAAGATATCACAAGACAGGATCCCTCCGATCTTTCCCTGAAGCCATCACTCCGGCTGCAGGAAATCCGGCATCGGATCTGGGAATCCCGTAACGTGATCAAGTGGGTATCTTTTATATGATCTATATTCATCTCAGGAGGAAAAGGAAATGAGCTACGCTTATGTGGGCTGCAGAACAACAAAAGAACGAAATGCACGCGGAAAAGGCTTAAAAGTTTTCGAGATCAACGACAAGACCGGAGACTGGAACCTGATCCAGTGTTTAAAGACGGAGGAGGAAAATCCATCCTACCAGACACTCGACAATGAGGGAAACTTTCTCTATTCCGTACACGGAGACAAGACAAAAGTCTCCAGCTATAAAATTCTTGAAGACGGAACTTTATCTCCGTTAAATATGATCGAAATCGGCGGAAAAAATCCGGTGTTCATCACTGCTGACAGAACAAACCGCTTTTTAGTCGTTGCTGCTCTTCAGGGCGGCGCTGTCTATGTCATTAAGAGAAATGAAGACGGAAGCCTCGGCGAGATCGTCTCTGAGACTCATCTTCCTGGCAAAAAAGAGGGAACTGTCTCCTTCGCACACCAGTGTATCTGGGATCAGACAAAGACCTACCTTTTTGTTGTGACCCAGGGAAGGATCCAGGGCTACGGTCAGGTTCTCGTATACCGCTTTGACGCAGAAAACGGGACTCTCACCGAGACCGACTGCTTCCGCTCCAGAGAGTACGATGAGCCGCGCCACATCGCAATCCATCCTAACAACCGGTATGCGTACCTGATCAATGAAAAGGGCAACAAGATGACATATTTCGGCTTTGATGACGTGAACGGAAAGCTTCTTCCGCGCCAGAACCTGCCGACACTTCCCGAGACATACACCGGAGAAGGACAGGCCAGCGCCTCTCTCCTTGATAAAAACGGTGAGATCCTCATCGGTTCCAACCGCATCCACGAATCCATCGTTCTCTACCGCATCGACCAGGAGACTGGTTACATGAAGGAACTCGGCTACTACCCGGCAATGGGACTCACCCCACGCTTCATCACCTTCAACCCGGATTACAGCCGTTTCTACATGGCAAACGAGGACAGCGATACGATCATCGAGATGAAGCTTGACTCTGAACAGGGCCGCATGGAATACACCGGCCGCGTGATCGCAGCCGAAAGTCCGGTCTGCATCACATTCCGATAGGGAGGTGCACATATGAATCTTGGTCTTATTTCACTGATCGCTCTTTTAGCAGCTATCGTCATCGGCTTCGTCCGCAAGGCGAACGTCGGAATCTTATGTATCGGCTTCTCCATGATCCTCGGTCTCGTCTATGGGATCAAGGCCGGAGACATCATCAAGGGATTCAGTTCCTCCCTCTGTATGCAGATGATCGGCATCACATATCTGTTTGCCATCATCAACGAAAACGGAACTCTGGAGCTTCTCACAAAAAAAATGGTAGCCCTTGTCGGACCGCACAAGGCGCTGATCCCGTTCGTCATGTACCTGCTCGGATTCCTGATCTGCGCAGTGGGACCGGGAGCTATCCCGTCTCTCGCGATCGTTCCGGTCATCGCGATCCCGGTTGCGATATCCGCAGGTGTAAACCCGATCATGACAGCGATCATCGGTGATCTCGGCGTTATGTCCGGCCGCATGAGCCCGCTGACTCCGGAGAGCGCCGTTGTCCGTGAACTTATGGAAGCACAGGGACTTACCGGAAATACCGTTCCGATCATGATGTGCCTCACTGTGACAGCTCTTGTCGTGGCTGTTCTCGTGTACATCTACTACAAAGGATGGAAGGTCGCTCCGCACGCAGATCATGAGGACGTTCTTCCGAAATTCAGCAAAAATCAGTGGCTCTCCCTCGCGGGGCTTGCCGCTCTCGCCATCGGTGCCCTGTTCTTTTCATGGAATGTCGGTCTCACAGGATTTACCGTCGGTTCCGTTCTGATCGTACTTGGATGCGGCGATGAAAAGACTGCGTTCAGGATGATCCCGTGGAACGTGATCATCATGGTTCTCGGTGTCGGCATCTTAATGAATGTCATCTCCCTCTCCGGTGGTATCGACATCATGGTCAACGGTCTGGAATCCGTTATGGGTCCGAAGACAGCCGCAACGATCATGGCGATCGCTGCAGGTCTCATGTCCTTCTTCAGTTCCGGTCTCGGTGTCGTATTCCCGACCCTGATCCCGACAGCCAGCGGACTTGCTGCAAGCATCGGCGGCGTGACTGTCTTAGAGCTTGTCTCCGTCATCGTTATCGGCGGAACTGTTTCCGGCTTCACACCGATCTCCACCACCGGTGCCCTAATCATGGCCGGTGTTGCCCAGCAGGAGAATGCGGACGAGAAATTCCCGCAGAACCGCCTGTTTGTGGAGCTGTTTGCGGTGTCCTTTATCGCGCTTGCAGTTCTGGCTGTATTTGCTTTTATTGGAATTTATAAGATTATTGCGTAAATATGCTAATTTTCCAAATAATTTCGATTATTCCATTTTTTCGTTCATTCAGGGGCTGAAGGTCCCAAATACATCCTTTGGAATGCCTGGTGAATCTTCATCGGGCATTTTTCTTAAAAAGTAATAAATTTAAAGAATGGATCTTCATGACATTTTGGCATGATGAATTGCGCCAAATTCATAAAATCCCTGCTGTTTTTCTGATATACTAAAATCAAATTATGACCGCCTGGGAAGAATTCAAATGGTTTTTCCAGAAATGATCTATCATTATTTAGAAAGGAGAATCACAGCTGTATGAATGCAGAAACGCTGTGATACAAATGACCATGTTCAATAAAAAAGAACGAACCTACTGGATCGAAAACTACAAAAAATTTCCGACTGCAAACATCTCCGATGCCATGGACAATCTCGGACTCCGCTCCGGAGTTGTACTCGGACTTCACGCTCTGGATGTCTACCAGCCGCGTACTGCAGGCTTTGCGAAAACGATCCGCCAGATGCGCAGAAAGACTGCATTCGACGGAAAAGCACTGACAAAACAGGCATCCATCATCGACACCCAGACCGAATACGGCGATCTTCTCGTCATCGAAGCGACCGGTCTCACCGATATCGCCACAGGCGGCGCCATGTTAGCCACAAGAGCCCAGATGCGCGGCGTTATGGGGGAACTCACAAACGGAAGTCTCCGCGACATCGACGAGATCGCAGACCTGAAATTCCCGGTCTATCTGGGCAGCACAAGTCCGGTAAAAAGCGCCCGTTTCATGGAGACGGTTGACACCGATGTCCCGGTATTCATCGGCGGCGTCCAGATCTGCCCGGAAGACCTCATCCTTATGGACCGCACCGGCGTTGCCGTCGTTCCAAGTGCACATTTAAAGGAAGTTCTCGAAGAAGCCAAAAAGATCAAAGCAAAGGAAGACCGGATCGAAGACCTCGTCCGCGTCGGAATGAGCCTGAATGAGGCGAGACAGCAGAAATAAACTTACACAAAATCCCTCCGAAATATTTCGGGGGGATTTTCATCGTTACCATTGTATGATTTAACCTGATATGTTATACTTCGCACATCGGAAAGCCGGACGACTTTCCCCTCTTCGATTGAAGAGCAATTATACATCTCTCCCACACATGAAAGGGAGAAATAAAAAATGAGGTGTCTCTCTATGAAAAAAACAGTTCTCGTCACCGGCTCCTCCCGCGGGATCGGGCGGGCGGTGGCTTTAAACTTTGCTTCCTGCGGATACCGGGTCGTGATCAACTGCGCCAGAAGTGCGGACCGGATGGAAGAAGTGAAAAAAGAAGTGGAGACGCTCGGTGCAGAGTGCCTGGCGGTACAGGCGGATGTCGGAAATCCGGAAGACTGTAAACGCCTGTTTCAGGAGATCGGATCGCGTTTCGGTCATGTAGATGTCCTCGTAAACAACGCCGGGATCTCCATCATCGGGCTCTTACAGGACTTGAGCTTTGAAGACTGGAACCGGATCGTCTCCGCGAATCTCTCCTCCGTCTTCCACTGTGCAAAACTCGCGATCCCAGGCATGATCCACAACCACAGTGGCAAGATCATCAATATCTCCTCCGTCTGGGGAGTCTGCGGCGCGTCCTGTGAAGCGGCATATTCCGCGACAAAAGGCGGCGTCAACGGACTCACGATGGCTCTCGCAAAAGAACTCGCCCCGTCGAATATCCAGGTCAACGCGATCGCCTGCGGCGCGATCGACACCGAGATGAACGGTTTTCTCTCCGAGGAAGAACATGCGATGCTTTTGGATGAAATCCCGGCCGGACGCATGGGAAAACCCGAGGAAGTCGCTGACCTCGTCATGAAACTCGTCGAAGCACCGGAATATCTGACCGGTCAGATCATTAAAATGGATGGGGGCTGGATCTAATCCGCCCCCACCAGTCTACGGATCCCAAATTCCGGCTGTTTTACTAATTGTTCCAGCAGATCCCTGTTTTCCGCTGAATTTTCTATCTGTCTCACAAAGAGATACGCGGTGCGGGAGAGTGCTGAGATCCGTTCTTTCGCAGATCTTTCTGTGACCATTTCATCATTTTCCAGAGACGTTACAGGCTCTGCATCTTTCCCTCTGCCCTCTCCGGTTCTCTTCCCATACTTCCCGGGATTTCTGAAATACTCCGCCATCTCCAGCTCTTCCGCTGCCACGGCACCAAGCACAGCCATTTTCGCTTTCGTATAAAGATCCCCATCGTAGAACCCCGGCATCACAAACGAATACAGGAAATAGAACAGGAGCCGTTCCGTACAGACTTCCGCCTCCGGCATATTCCGGCGGAACTCCTGCTGCCGTTCCTCATACCGGCTGCGGCTGTCCTCCGAATGATACAAAAACGTCCTGCTGCGCTCCAAAAGTTCCGGGAATCCGTGTCCGATCGGGGAGAGGGATGCAAACTCGGCGAAAAAATCCGCCATGAGGGAAAAACGCTCTTCCAGGTTATGCATGTCTGCCTTCCCTGGTGTGTATACATCGTTAGTTTTTTTCCAATCTTTTTTCCTGTGATCGGCTTCTTTCAATCTTCCCGGCACGCTTTCTTTCGCCCGCTCCACAAGCGCCTCCACGCCAGCCGTATCTTCTCTTCTCAGTCTTCCCTGCACGTCATGACAAAATGCCAGGATCCGCCTCATGCGAGCCCAAAGCGGCATTCTGCGGTCTCCCGCCATCGCGAACACCTGCTCCCTGACGGAAAACCAAAGCGCCAGGCGCTCCTCATCGATCCCGTCCGTATTTCCTTTTCGCTCCGGCATGTTCCTCGTGATAAGCCGGAAATCCTCCGACAGGATCAGTCTCGCCGCCTCCGGGCAGGAACATAAAAGCTCCACCTCGTGGATATCTCCAAAATCCTCCACATGTCTCGGATAGCGCCTGCAGGTCCTCGTCATCGCCGCTTCCCCGTATTCTCTGCAGAGATCACAAAGCCCGTCCCCAGCAAGGAACGGGCATCTGTCTCCGTCCGGGATAATGAGACGGCGGCGGACTGATCTTCTCAGGCGCTCTGCCAGCTCACTTTTCCCCTTCCGGAGTTTCTGATATGTTTTTTCCGTCTCCCTGTCCACGGTGATCTCCCATCCGATACAGCAGGTATCCGGACATTCCCCCGCAAGACAGCGAAACTTTTTATAATAACCTGGATAATGAATGATCAAGCGTTCTTTGCCTCTCTCTCCTCGCGCTCCCGCTCTGCCTGGGATTTTCTCAGATAGTCCGGCTTATGCTCCATGGCGGTCTCTGTCTTTCCTTCCGCGAAGTAGACAGCGCCCAGAGCGGCCACAGAAGCGGCTCTCTGGCGGTTTACATGGGCAGGGGCAAGATCGTAAGGCACAGTCATTTTTTCCGATATCTGCTTCTCGTAGACCGGCACACCGTCACCTAAGAAGATCACGCGCTCTCCCATTCCGTTTAACTTCCCGATCAATTCTCCCATGTCCATGGCATCCTGATCCATCACAGTCTCAAACTCTCTCTCAAAGCGGTAGATTCCCGTGTAGACCTGGTTTCTTCTCGCATCCATGATCGGACAGATCAGTCCGGATGCACCGAACAGGTTGTACGCTGTCGCGTCAAGCGTCGGAACATGGATCAGCGGCTTATTTAATGCCAGTCCAAGTCCCTTCGCAGTCGCAGAGCCGATCCTGAGTCCCGTAAAAGATCCCGGACCGCCTGACACCGCGATCGCATCGATCGTGTTCAGATCGATCCCGACAAGTTTTACCATCTCATCGATCATCGGCAGCAGAGTCTGTGAATGGGTCATCTTGAAATCCACCGTATATTCCGCCATCGTGATCCCATCCTCATAGATGGCCGTCGATGCCACCAGTGAGGAGCTCTCAATTCCTAAAATCCGCATCTATTTGTCCTCCACCGTGATCTTTCTGTAATCAAAACCTTTCTCCAGGTTCTTTTCGATCGTGACGGTCTTCACATGTTCCGGCAGGATCTCCTCGATCATGTTGGACCACTCGATGAGCGTCACACCATCCCCGTAGAAGCAGTCTTCGTATCCGACTTCATCCATCTCGCTGATATCACCGATCCGGTACACATCGAAATGGTACAGCGGCATTCTTCCGCTGTCATACTGCTGGACGATCGTGAAGGTCGGGCTGTTTACCGGCTCCGTGATTCCGAGTCCCTCAGCAAAGCCCTTCGTAAAAACTGTTTTCCCGACGCCAAGATCGCCGTTCAGACAGATCACTTCGCCCGGCTTTGCCTGTTCCCCAAGCATTTTTCCAAAGGCGAAGGTCTCCTCCGGTGCATTTGTTTCCTTTATCATGCCTTTAATCCTTTCGTCTTCTTCGGCGGAAGATTCCGCTTGCAGAAATCAACAAACTCCTGCTTTCTCCCTTCAATGGACCGGAATGGCACAAGATATCCGTTTGTCGGTCCGACCTTGATGATATACATATTCGGGATCCGAACGACTTTCCAGATCTGATCCCATTTCAACTCTCCGGTCACACCGGCCTGTTCGACCCCGATCTGCTCATCCGAAACGTCAAGATTGATCGGCGTTGAGTATCCGGTCGTTTTCGCATGCGCCTTTGCCTTCATCCAGATCATGATCGGCTGGACAAACACAAAAAGGATGATACAGCCCAAAAGCATGACTCTCTGCATCACTGCCACCGAGCTCCATGCGTATCCGAGGATCCCGATGACCAGGATCAGAAACACGAATGTAAAGATCCCGGCAAATCCCGAATACGCGCTGTACATGGAGAAATCAAAAATATCTCTCGCTGTCATTTTTACCTGAATTTTCATACCAGTTTTTCCTCTTCAAATGCCGTCCGGATCCGGTTCATACACTCCTCGATGACGCTGCGCGGGGAAGCGACGTTGATACGCTCAAATCCGCGTCCCTCCTCACCGAAGATATATCCCTCATCCAGAGCGACCTTTGCTTTCTTCTGCATCAGTTCTTCCAGTTTTTTCTCATCCCGGTCAACGTATCCGTTGAGATCAAGCCACGCGAGGTAGGTTCCCTCCGCCTTGACGAGATGGGCCTTCGGAAGGTATTTCTTTAAATATTCGTCGATATACGCGAAGTTTCCATCCAGATAGTCCTTCAGCTGCTCCAGCCACTCTTCCCCCTCTGTGTAGGCCGCGATCATCGCCGTCATACCCAGAGCGGAAGCGCCATCCATGGACAGGCTGCCATTTACATAGTCTTTCCACTTTTTCTGAAGCTCTTTATTGTGGATCACAATGTTGGAGGTCTTCATTCCGGCAAGGTTGAAGGTCTTGCTCGGTGCCATGCAGACAACGATACGGTCCGCATACTCCGGAGCTACATTCATGATCGGTGTGAAGGTCACGCCGCGGCGGATCAGATCACAGTGGATCTCATCGCAGATGATCCATTTGTCATATTTTTTACAGATCTCAACCGTCTTTTTAAGCTCATCTTCTGTCCAGACACGGCCTGTCGGGTTATGCGGGCTGCACACCACGAGAACCTTGTTTGCCGGATCCGCCATCTTTCGATCAAGATCTTCAAAGTCGATCCGGTAAGCACCGTTCTCATAGATCAGGGCGTTATCTACCGGAATGCGGCCGTTGCTGTTGGCCTTATTCGTAAATGGATAGTAGATCGGGCGCTGGAGAACGATCCCGTCCCCCGGTTCCGTGAGGAGGTTGATGAGCGCTGCATAGGCAGCCACAACGCCCGGACAGAAGAACAGGTTCTCTCTGCTCTCATCCCAGCCATAGCGCTTCTTCATCCAGCCTGTCACAGCGTCCATGCACTCGTCCGCATCGTACATGGTATAGCCAAAGATCTTCCGGTCGATCCGCTCATGGAGAGCCTTTAAGATCGGTTCTGCGCAGGCAAAGTCCATATCTGCTACCCAGAGGGCAAGAGAATCCTTGTCCGCTCCCTTCGGCAGGCGCTCAACCTTCATTGCATGGGTTCCTTTACGGTCGATCACTTCATCAAAATTATACTTCATGAATGACTCCTCCATTTCTTCGGCTCGCCGGAATATTCTCCGTCTGGCCCGTGTATTCCGTCAACTAAACGTTCCTTCGTATCGACAGTTTAGAATTTATTCCTCGTCCAATATCATAGATAAGGAAATCCTTTTCTTCGCCATATCCACTCCGAGAACCTTCACCTCAACGATATCCCCAACGCTGACCGCCTCAAGCGGGTGCTTGATATACTTCCTGGACATCTGGGAAATATGCACAAGACCGTCCTGATGGACACCGATATCCACGAAAGCGCCGAAATCGATGACGTTTCTGACGGTTCCCTTTAAAATCATTCCCGGCTTTAAGTCCTTTATATCAAGGACATCCGTTCTTAAGATCGGCTTCTGCATCTCCTCACGTGGGTCGCGGGCCGGTTTTTCCAGCTCTTTCACAATATCCTTTAAGGTCTCCTCACCGACTTCGAGCTCCTCGGAAAGTTTCTTGTAATCTGTGATCTTTTTGCTGATTCCGGCTGCGCCACCCTTCGCGATCTCCTCCGGTTCAAGCTTTGCACGCTTTAATAACTCCAACGCTGCCTTATAGGACTCCGGATGCACGGAAGTTCCGTCAAGCGGATTATCCCCGCCGGCAATTCTCATAAATCCGGCGCACTGCTCGAATGCCTTCGGACCAAGCTTTGCAACCTTTAAGAGCTGGCGGCGGTTCGTAAACGCGCCGTTCTCCTCACGGTATGCGACAATGTTCTTCGCGATCACCTTGGAGATACCGGAAATGTACTCTAAAAGAGATGCGGACGCCGTATTTAAGTCGACACCCACCTTATTTACGCAGTCTTCAACAACGTTTCCAAGAGCCTCGCTCAGATGTTTCTGGTTCATATCATGCTGATACTGGCCTACACCGATGGACTTCGGATCGATCTTTACAAGCTCCGCAAGCGGATCCTGGAGACGTCTCGCGATGGAGACGGCGCTTCTCTGTCCCACGTCGAATTTCGGGAATTCCTCTGTAGCAAGCTTGCTGGCAGAATATACGGAAGCTCCTGCCTCATTTACGATCACGTACTGGACATGTTCCGGGATTTCCTTGATAAACTCCGCGATGATCTGCTCGGACTCTCTGGAAGCCGTTCCGTTTCCTACGGAGATCAGGGAGATATTGTATTTCTCGATGAGCTTCTTTAAGGTCTTCTTCGCGTCCTCCACCTTGTTCTGCGGTGCGGTCGGGTAGATGACCACGGTATCCAGGACTTTTCCTGTGGCGTCAACGACTGCTAACTTACAGCCGGTACGGAACGCCGGATCCCATCCCAATACCACGCGGCCTGCGATCGGAGGCTGCATGAGAAGCTGCTCTAAGTTCTTTCCGAAGATCTTGATGGCACCGTCCTCCGCCTTCTCGGTCATGAGATTTCTCACCTCACGCTCAATTGCCGGGGCAATGAGACGGTTGTAGCTGTCCGCGATCACTTCCTGTAAGACCGGAGTTGTCACCGGGTTCTCTCTGGTGATGACCATCTTATTTAAGTAGCGTAAGATCTTCTCCTCCGGAGCCGCGATCTTTACAGTCAGGATCTTTTCCTTCTCACCGCGGTTTAAGGCGAGAATCCTGTGTCCAGCGCACTTTCTTACAAGCTCCTCGTGATGATAGTACATCTCGTAAACAGACTCTGTCTTCTCGTCCTTCGCCGTGGAGACGATAGAACCTTCCTCTTTTGTCACATTGCGGATGTAGGCACGGTATTTTGCCACCTCGGAGATGCGCTCCGCAAGGATATCCTTTGCGCCGTCAATGGCCGCTTTCGCGTCTGCAACGCCTTTTTCCTCGGAGACATACTGGGCAGCCAGTGTCTCAATCGGTTCTTTTGTCACCTGCAGCAGGATCGTATCGGCCAGCGGTTCCAGGCCTCTCTCCTTCGCCATGCTGGCTCTTGTCTTTCTCTTCGGGCGGAACGGCAGGTATAAGTCCTCCACCGCCACCATAGTCTCGGCTTCCTCGATCTTCTTCTTTAAATCAGCCGTCAGTTTTCCCTGATCCTCGATCGATGCGAGGATCTGAGTCTTGCGGTCTTCAAGACCTCTCAGATATTTTAATCGTTCATCCAGGTTTCTTAATACCTCATCGTTTAAGGAACCGGTTACTTCCTTCCGGTATCTGGCAATAAACGGAATCGTGTTTCCCTCGTCAATGAGCTTCACAGCCGCCTCGACCTGGCTCATTTTCACTCCCAATTCCGCAGTCAGTACGCCTAAAATGTCCATGTTCTTTCTCCTTCTAGTTCTACCCCGGAAAGCATAAAGCCGCCGGAGATGTCATTCTCCATTATAATTCAATCCATGCTCTTATGCAACTTAAATGTGGACATGGACGGTGTTCCTAAAATGAAAATTTAAATTCCACTTCTCCAAAGGGCGGTG
>UMEM01002181.1_pt1 | contig 62995 bp, 57 predicted proteins | sample 1964761 | NCBI WGS metagenome assembly UMEM01 (sample SAMEA4836021, study PRJEB28245) | human gut metagenome | biome: gut microbiome; material: fecal sample | place: Denmark | collected 2008 | reverse complement strand
AACAGCTGCAGCCACAGAGGCGGCTTCCGGGACAGAGACCGAGGCGGAAAAGACAGAGGGCGGCGCACTTGCCGGAAAGAAGATCTCCGTTATGACCCCGTATCTCACATCTGTCACGACAAACCAGATGGCAGGATATATTAAGGAAGACCTGGAATCCGAGGGTGCGGAGGTATTCGTGATCGACACAGCAAATGACTTCGCGGAGCTCGCAAGCCGTATCGAGGACGTTGTTTCCTCCGGAACAGACGGAATCGTCCTTGTAAGCGCTGACCCGAACCAGGTAGCGAACCAGCTCCAGGACGCCTTTGATGCAGATATCCCGGTATTCGGATGCGACAGCGGATTTATTGATGGAATGCAGATCAACGCGACAAGCGACAACTACCAGATGGGCGAGCTCATTGTGAGGTACTTATTTGACGATCTGATGGGTGGAAAGGGAACCGTGATTGCCCTGACCCACAGACCGCATCCGGGCGTTGTAAAGCGCTGCGAGGCATTTGACGATATTATTAAGGAATATCCGGATATCAAGCTGATCACAGAGCAGCACGTTCCGGCAGAGCAGCCGATCAACGACGCGCAGGACATCGTTGCAAATCTCTTAACGGCAAACCCGGACAAGGATTCCATCACGGCTGTATTTGGCGCATGGGATGAACCGGCTATCGGCGCTGCAAAGGCACTTCAGGAAGCAGGACGCGATGAAGTGATCGTCACAGGCGTTGACGGAAACGAGCAGGCCGTTGAGATGATCAAGGACGGAACAAACTTAAAGGCGACAGTAAAACAGAACTTTGAGGGAATGGCAGATATCGTGTGCGAACAGATGGACAAATACTTTGCCGGTGAGGAGATCGAAAAAGGTGAGATGTACGCACCGGCGGAGCTGATCACACAGGAGAATGCACAGTAAGAGAAAACGTCGCGCAGGGTATCAGGCAGTGCGGGGCACGAAGAAACGATAAGGCAGGTAAACAGGATGTTGCTGGATGTAAAGAGCGTAGATAAAAAATTTAACGGTGTATACGCATTAAAAGGTCTGGACTTCTCTCTCGGTGAGGGGGAGGTCCATGGCCTCATCGGTGAGAACGGAGCCGGAAAGTCCACGTTCATCAAGATCCTCGGCGGTGTCTACAAGAGAGACGGCGGCAGTATCCTGTGGAACGGAAAAGAGCTTTCGGAGACGATCCGCCCGGAAGACAGCAGGGCCTTTGGAATCAACATTATTTTCCAGGACAATGTCCTGATTCCGGCGTTCACGGGATTGGAAAATATCTGTCTCGGAAGATCGTACCCGGTAAAAGGCGGGCTGATCCAATGGAAAGAGATGGAACGGGAAGCCGCGGCGAAAGCGGCGGAGCTTGGGATCCATCTTGATCTTAAGAAACCGGTGTCCATGATGACCCCGGCACAGAAAAAATGTGCGGAGATCGTCCGGGCGATGATGAGTGACTGTAAGCTTTTGATCCTTGATGAGCCGACAGCGTCCCTTTCTGATAAGGAGGCGAACCTGCTGTTCTCCATCGTGAGAAACTTAAAGGCAAAAGGAACCTCGGTCCTCTATGTGACACACCGGTTGGAAGAGATCATGGAGCTGACAGACCGGGTCACGGTCTTGAGAAACGGAACGCTGGTGTCCACGGTGGATACGGCAGGAACCAGCAGAAAAGAGCTGGTACGGCTGATGAGCGGGAATGAGGCTGCGTCTGGCGTTGAAGATGCGGAAACGGGAAAGGATGCCGAGTCGAAACTTCAGGGTGGAGCGGCAGATAAGGCATCTGGTAAAGGCGGAGTAAAGCAGCCGATGAGCAGTGAAGCAGAAAAGACGGATATTCAGGGAACTGAGCTGGTGGGAACAGGCACCGAAAAAAAGATCGGCAGAACGGTCCTGGAAGTCCATGGGATCCGCTCCAGGGACGGAATCGTCCGCGGTGTCGATCTGGAAGTAAAGACCGGGCTGATCACCGGAATGTTTGGGCTCTGCGGAAGTGGGCGGACGGAATTCCTGGAATGCATTTACGGAACGAGAAAGCTGGCAGGCGGCGAGGTCACGATCGACGGAAAGACCACGGTCCGCCCTACCCCGTCGGAATCTATCCGACAGGGAATGGTGTTTATCTGTGAGGACCGGAGAGGAAAAGCCATGATCCCGTCCTTCACTGTCGAGGAGAACATGATGCTCGCCTCCATCGACCGCTACACGAAAGGCGGCTGGTTCCAGAAACAGGCGGCATGCAAAAAGGCGGCGGACATGATCAAGGTGTTAAAGATCAAGTGCATCGGCACCAGCCAGCCGGCAAAGGAGCTGTCTGGCGGAAACCAGCAGAAGGTCGTGTTCGCGAAGGCACTCCTTACGGAGCCGTCGATCTGGCTTTGTGATGAGCCGACTCAGGCGGTGGATGTGGCAACACGACAGGAGATCCACAGGCTTCTGAAGGAAGAGGCAAAAAAGGGCAAAGCCGTCCTTTATGTGTCATCCGATCTCACGGAACTTTTAGAGGTTGCCGATGAGGTTGCCGTCATGGCATACGGAAGAGTACGAAAGATATTTGAGAATAAAGAACTGAAGGCGGCAGAGGTGCTGGCGTGCTGTTATGAGGCGGAGAGGGAGGAAAACGACAGATGAGAGGAAAAGCATTAAAGAATTACGGAACGGTGGCGGCGTTAGCCATCATCATCGGAATTTTCGGACTCCTTAGACCTGCGTCGTTTTTTACACTGAAAAACTTCCTTAATATAACACGCCAGGCAGCGCCTCTCGCAATGGTGGCGCTGGGAGCGACCTTCGTTATGACCGTCAACGAGTTCGATCTTTCCATCGGAAATATCGTGAGTCTCGGCGGCGTGGTTGCGGCACTTTTATCGATCCAGGGTGTTCCGATCCCGGTCTGCTTCCTGGCGGCGGTTGCGGCAGGACTTGTCGTTGGATGTGTAAACGGCGTGATCATAGCGAAGTTTGGGATCCTTTCCTTTATCACGACACTGGGCATGGGAACCGTGCTGGACGGCGTGATTTACGGACTTACAGGAGGAACGACCGTATTTAACGGCATCCCGAAAGCGTTTACGATCCCTGGAATCTTAAAGATCGCGGGCATCCCGTTTATCACGATCGTGGCGGCGGTGTTCTACATTGTTTTTCATATTTTTATGAATCATATGTCCGCAGGAAGAAAGCTCTACGCTATTGGCGGAAGTGAGGAGGCGGCCAGGGTTGCCGGTATCAGGATCTTCCACTACCGAGTTCTCGCCTTTGCACTGAGTGCAGCCATGGCAGGACTCGCGGGTGCTCTTGTGGCATCCCGTGTGGGTTCCGCAAACACCACTGCCGGACAGGGATACTTCTTACAGTCCTACGCGGCGGTATTTATCGGATGCACCGTCTCAAAGAGCGGTGTTCCATGTGTGATCGGAACCTTAGTCGGAACGATCATCCTGGCGGTTCTGGCAAACGGACTTACGATCTTACAGATGCCGAGTTTTATGCAGAACATTATTACAGGTGGGATCATTATTCTCGCTGTTGTAGTACAGAAGCTTGGCGCCGGTTATGGTTCACGGTAGATATTTTCGGCACCGAAAATATAGTAAAATAATATTTAGAGAGCGGATTTTGCCAATTTAAGATGCGAAGCATTGGTAAAATCCCAGGTACTGTGTAACAGTACTGAGCGGGGAGGAAGCAGATGTTAGCAGCAACCTTTGATATCGGGACGACAGCCGTTAAGGCGGTAGTCGTGAACGAAAATGGAGAGCCCGTCTTTAACGGAAGCTCCGTGATCCACACCATCGAAACGGGAAACTTCAAGGAACAGGATCCGGATGAGTGGTATGGGTCGTTCTGTAAGCTGTCAAAAGAGATGTTTGAGATCATCCCGCCAAAGGAGATCAGGGCTATTATCTTTTCCGGGCAGATGCAGGACGTGATCTCTGTGGGAGCAGAGGGAAAAGCGCTCCGGAACGCGATCCTCTATTCGGACGGTCGGGCGGACGAGCAGGCACGGATGATCATAAGAGAGGCGGCAAGCCGAAACGTGGTGCCTCTCGGGGATGCGTATATTGCGGAGATTACGGGAAACCACTTTGACGGATCGATGCCGCTTGCGAAGATCCTGTGGTTAAAAGAAAATGAGCCGGAGATTTATGAGAAGACCGCATGTTTTCTCATCAGCTCGAAGGACTATATAATAGGTAGACTTACCAGTGTGTTCGCCGGAGACATGACCGCCTGCTCCACGGCGGGGGCCATGGATCTGGACAAGAAGATCTGGTCGGAGGAGCTGATTGGAGCGGCGGGAGTCGATATTAAGAAGTTCCCAAAACTTTTTTACGCCCATGAGTGTGTCGGCACGGTCACGGAGACCGGGGCGACGGAGAGTGGTTATCCGGCAGGAACAAAGGTCTATGCCGGAACCGGGGATGCGGGAGCGACGACACTTGCCAGCGGCATCCTGGCACCGGGGGAGTACAACATCAACCTCGGAACCTCCGGCTGGGTGGCAGCCGTATCCAACAGAAGGATGGAGAGTGAAGGCGGCGGATTCAATCTGGCGGCGATGCAGAAGGACCTGCTTATCAATGTAGTCCCGTTCCTAAACGGCGGAAACGCCCACCGGCTGATCGCGAAGATCCTGTCCAGGAATCCCGACGGGGCACCGGATTTCGGGTATATCTCAGAGCTTCTTGAGAAAGCGGAACCCGGAAGCCACGGGCTGTTCTTCCTGCCATATGTGACAGGTGAGCGGTTCCCGATCATGGACAGCAGCGTCCGGGGAAGCTTCTTAGGTCTCTCCCAGGCGACCACGGCGGCGGACATGGCACAGAGTGTCCTCGAGGGCGTGGCATTTTCCATCCGTCAGGGTCTGGAACTGTTCGACCATCCGGCGTCAAAGATCACGCTGATCGGCGGTGGAGCGAGGGAGCGGCGATGGTGTCAGATCTTAAGCAATGTCATGGGACAGAAGATCTTTGTATACAAGGATCCGGACCTTTTACCGGCACTGGCCATCGCCTCGGCGGTGTTTGTGGCGGAGGGCGTGATCCCGGATTACAAGTCCTTTATCGAGACACTGGAGAGCCAGGGACACTGTGATACGGTGGAGCCGGATCCGGAAGTTTCGGAGGAGTATCACGGGATCTATCAGAAATATAAGAACATTTATCCGCTGGTAAGAGAGTTTTACAGCAGATAATAGTAAAAATTTTACCTGCAGCAGATTGCAAATTACAGTAACTGTTCAGAAACTCCTGTTGCCGGGAGAACTTATAAAGCAAAATAGCCCGCGATCATGCGGAGATCGGGCAGTTACCGATGATATACCAGTTTATACGAGGAGGAAAAAAATATGTCAAAAGGCAGATTTGGCGCGCATGGCGGTCAGTACATTCCTGAGACGCTTATGAATGCGGTACTGGAACTCGAAGAGGCATACAACCATTACAAAAATGACCCGGAATTCCAGAAAGAACTCACAACACTTTTAAATGAATACGCGGGCAGACCGTCAAGACTCTACTACGCGGAGCACATGACAAAGGATCTCGGCGGAGCGAAGATCTACTTAAAGAGAGAGGATTTGAACCATACCGGCGCCCATAAGATCAACAACGTGCTCGGTCAGGTGCTTCTCGCGAAGAAGATGGGAAAGACCCGTGTCATCGCCGAGACAGGCGCAGGCCAGCACGGCGTAGCGACAGCGACGGCGGCAGCGCTCTTCGGCATGGAATGCGAGATCTACATGGGAATCGAGGACACGAAGCGTCAGGCATTAAATGTATACAAGATGCGTCTTCTCGGCGCGAAGGTCCATGAGGTGACAACAGGAACAGGCACCCTGAAGGATGCCGTTTCCGAGGCAATGAGAGAGTGGACAAATCGGATCGAGGACACCCACTATGTTCTCGGCTCCTGCATGGGACCGCATCCGTTCCCGACCATCGTCCGTGATTTCCAGGCAGTTATCTCCAAGGAGATCAAGGAGCAGATGTTAGAGAAAGAGGGACGTCTTCCGGACGCAGTTCTCGCCTGTGTCGGCGGCGGATCCAACGCTATCGGCGCATTCTACAACTTCATCGAGGATAAGGACGTTCAGCTTATCGGCTGCGAGGCAGCAGGACGCGGCGTGAACACAGCAGAGACAGCGGCGACCATCGCGACAGGACGTCTCGGAATCTTCCATGGCATGAAGTCCTATTTCTGCCAGGATGAATACGGCCAGATCGCCCCGGTATACTCCATCTCCGCAGGTCTTGACTATCCGGGAATCGGACCGGAACACGCAAATCTTTACGATACAGGACGGGCCCAGTATGTGGCGATCACCGATGACGAGGCAGTCGAGGCGTTCGAGTATCTCTCCAGAATCGAGGGAATCATTCCGGCGATTGAGAGTGCCCATGCCATCGCATACGCAATGAAGCTTGCGCCGACGATGGGGAAGGATAAGATCATTGTCGTCAATGTTTCCGGAAGAGGAGACAAGGACTGTGCAGCAATCGCAAGATACAGAGGGGAGGATATTCATGAGTAAGATCGCAAACGCCTTCAAAGGCGGAAATGGAAAGGCATTTATCCCGTTTATCACCTGCGGTGACCCGTCCTTAGAGGTCACAGAGCAGCTTGTATACGCAATGGAGGAGGCAGGAGCAAACCTTATCGAGCTTGGAATTCCGTTCTCCGATCCGACGGCAGAGGGACCGGTGATCCAGGCGGCCAATATCCGCGCTCTGTCCGGCGGCGTGACCACCGACAAAATTTTTGCAATGGTTGAAAAAATTCGGAAAAATACACAAATTCCGATGGTTTTCATGACCTACGCGAACGTTGTCTTCTCCTACGGAACTGAGCGTTTCGTCAAGAAGGCGTCTGAGCTCGGCATGGACGGAATTATCTTACCGGATGTACCGTATGAGGAGAAAGAGGAGTTCGATGTTGTGTGCAAGAAGTATAACATGGACATGATCTCCCTCATTGCCCCGACCTCCCATGAGAGAATCAGCATGATCGCGAAAGAGGCATCCGGCTTTGTATACTGCGTATCTTCGCTCGGCGTTACCGGAACGAGAAGCGAGATCACAACGGATATCGGCGCGATGGTGAAGCTCGTGAAAAAGGCGAAAGATATCCCGTGTGCGGTCGGCTTCGGAATCTCCACACCGGAGCAGGCAAAGAAGATGGCAGGTCTCTCCGATGGTGCTATCGTTGGTTCCGCGATCGTGAAGCTCTGCGGAACGTATGGAAAAGATGCGGTTCCGTATGTGAAAGAGTATGTGAAGTCTATGTGTGACGCGGTGCATGGAATCTAAGAGCAGCAGAAAAAAGGTCGCAAGATGTCTGGGACTGACATGAATCTGAACTTTCGGGCTGGCAGATCATCGGCATGCAAAAAGGTTTGTTCAGGAAGGCACAGAGTATATGACAAATAGGATAATAAAATATTACAATATGCTTTTGTGAAGTGAAGCGTTTACATTACGCTAAGATTTGTGCTAAAATTGAATCACAAACCGTTGATTCTCTGCGGTGCAGGGCTTCCCTTGCACCGCAGTTGTTTGTGCTGATCGTGCAAAGATGTAGGTTGTCGCAAGCAACCGCGCGAGATGTCTGAATGTGCCAAGGCACATACCTTTTTGCAAAGGAGAAAGATGCATGCCAGTAGGAATTATCATCAATGCCCTGTCCGTCGCCATCGGCGGTGTGGTCGGGGCTTTATTTGGGCATAAGCTGCCCACAAGGATCAATTCGGAGCTCACGAAGATCTTTGGTGTCTGCTCTATGGGAATGGGCGTGAGTTCCATCGGACTCATGAAAAATATGCCCGCCGTTATCTTTGCGGTGATCATTGGAACCGCGTTTGGACTGGCGGTAAATCTCGGCGGGATCATCAACAGCGGCGCGGCGTGCATGGAGAAGCCGGTCGGAAAGATCTTCCCGAATAAGAATGCGTCCATGTCCAGAGAAGAGTATATGACGATGCTCGTGACGATCATCGTGCTGTTCTGTGCCAGCGGAACGGGAATTTACGGTTCCCTGGACTCCGGAATGAGCGGTGACCACACGATCCTGATCTCCAAGTCCATTCTGGACTTCTTTACCGCGATGATCTTTGGAGGAACCCTGGGAATGGTGGTCGCAGCTGTTGCGATCCCGCAGTGCGTGATCTTTCTCGCGATCTTCGCTGCGGCGAAGTTCATCTTTCCGCTTACCACACCGGATATGATCGCGGACTTCAAGGCCTGCGGCGGATTCCTTCTTCTGGCCACAGGTTTCCGCATCGCAAAGATCCACAACTTCCCGGTAGCCGATATGATCCCCGCCATGGTGCTTGTCATGCCGGTGAGCTGGTTCTGGGGGAATGTGGTGGTGCCGATGCTGTAGGAGTACAGGCGGACGAGAAATGTACATAATATGAAAATAAAAAATCCCTGAGTATGCAGATCAATGTGATGTGCGTATTCAGGGATTTTTGCAATCATGTATTCGGAAGAAGCTGCCAGCGGCAGGTACTGATATTATCGGTCAATACCTGTGCGGACAATACCATAATCATAATGAGAGCCGGTTTATGCGTTCTGGTAGTGTTTGCGGGACTGCTGTCTCATCAGGCAGACCAGTGTCACGACTGTGACGCCAAAGCAGTCGATCAGCACGTCCGTAAATCGTCCTGCGCGGCCCGGGACGCAGAGCTGGTGGAATTCGTCGGTGCAGGCGTAGAGGAAGACGATGGCGAGAGCGGTGAGAAGACGGCGTTTCACGTTGGAGGTCCGATACGTAAAGTGCAGTCCAAAACGGACGGTGCAGTAAAATACGAGATATTCAGTCATATGAGCGGTTTTCCGGATGGGGAAGCTCATAAGTTCGATGAGGTCGGCGTACTGCGCCGGATTTCCGTGGAAAAAGCCGAGTTTTGTGCCGAGTATGAGGATTAGTCGGCTCACGGTATCACTCATCTCCGTGGACTCCGCCGCGGGTTTCGCGGAGAACCAGAAGATGGCGGCGGCGATGCATGCTGCCGGAAGCCAGGAAAGCAGCTTTACGGCAGCTGGATAATCTTTTTTATGATTCATATTTCCTTTTTTAGATACACTTGCATTGCCCATATCTTAAAAGCTCCTAAAAATCTGTAGAAATCTATTATTTTATAATCATGAAAAATCCACTGAAGTAATCTCAAAAAATGGTCTTTTTAACTGGGGCAGTGTATTGAAAAGCAGAGGGTAGATACCGCATGCATTACAGCGAAATCTCACCTTTCGCCCGCGCTCTCCGGTCGCGGATGGAATGGATCACTGGAACCATGAAAATCGCCACAATTCCACCTGCAAATCCATTATTATATAAATTCATGCCTCCATACACAATTCCGACATTCAAGGCGACGGAAGAGTGCAGGAATCCGGCGAGAAGTCCCATGAGAACTCCGAATTCCCCGGCAATCGGCGCCAGTGTCGTTGAGAATAAAAGTGCCAGCATCGGTGACGGGGAGTTAATGGTCCAGCGTTTTGTGAAGCTCGCGAAGAGGACGCCAAACATGATCGGGGCGATGTTCCGGATATGTTTTCCTGTGGCGGAAAATCCTACGATCGTGAAGATTCCGCCGATAGTCGGTCCGTTTAACTCGCCGCCGACGCCGAGAATAAAGATCGTTGCAAATAAACCGTTGACTGCCATATTTAGGATCGTTGCCGCGCCCCCGTTATCCCGGAGATAATCGGTTCCGCCGATTCCGGAGCAGGATAAGATCTTTCTGTAGGATTCACCGACTTCCTTTCCGCCGAAGAGGAATGCCGCAATGATCATTGCGGCAAACAGCCCGCAGAGGATCGCAAACAGCAGCTGGTTATTGCCCTCGGACCAGATCAGGCGGGACTCAGTGGTGATGCCGAAGGACTTCAGCACGGAGACCACGACGGTGGCGATGATTCCGGCGGAAAATCCGACATTGTAGAGAGAGTAACCTTTGTGGGCGTAGTGAACATGCGTGGACAGCGGTGGCAGTACGAAGCCGATCATGAGTCCCACCGCGAGACTTGTGATGAGGCGGATCGCATAAGGAAGATGCGAAATGTACATGATCTGCGTGATGATCGGGGACAGGCTGGTGCCGTAAAAACCGATGTAAACGTAACGGGACAGGTGTGTTTTATGGTAGTGGGAGTAGAGGTACACACCAAACAGGATCGCCCAGATATTTAAGAGGTTCTTTCCGAACAGGGAGAAGCCGAACATAAGGCAGCTGGATGTGATCGTATGTCCGTCCATCTCCATATCAAGGAAATAGATGGTCCAGATACATAAAAGCATCAGCAGTCCGGCGTTGATAAAGGAAGTTCCGATGCCGCCGACCAGGAAGTAGTCCGTGATCAGGAAGTCCGGCTCCTTGATCAATGTCCAGAGTCCCGGAAGGATTTCCGTGATGGGCTGTAAAAACAGTCCCACGATCATGAAATAGAGTGGGATCAGGGACAGAAGGCGGAATTTCTGGAGTCTTGTGATGGGGTGGGAATTTGTCATGTACGTGTCCTTTCTAAAGTTAAAATTACAAGTGAAAAACCATTGAGAATGGGCTTCGTGACAGGCTTTTGCAGTGCGGCATCCGTAAATTCTGTGCCGTAGTCCGAAAAATTGGGGTATCCGACGGGCATGGCGGAATGCACACATGGATTAGTATACCGTAAAATTGCAGTAATAGAAAGTATTTCTGTGAGAAAGAGAATTTATTGATTTCGGATATATGCTGACAGAGCTGTTTGCAGCCTCAATAAATACAAAATACAATTTGAAATAAAAAAGAGATCCAGGCATAGAATGCGTTGGATCTCTTTTGCTCCACCGAAAAATGTCAATGCGAAAAGTTTCTGAGTATCGAAATTACTGAATGAACAGTGTATTTACATCAAGCTCATTCTCAATCATGCCGGATTCATACATGAAATCGGCTGTTTTCTGGAAACCTTCTTTGTCAGCATCAGTGATCTCCGTGGAGAAGTCATAGAAACCGTACATTTCCTTTACCGCGTCAACATCAAGGTCAAGTGCTGCGGCAACAGTCTCCATGGTTGCCTCCTGGTTATCAGCCATGTAGGATGCGATCTCTTCCTGTGCAGCGTTTAACTTTTCAATGACATCCGGATGCTCGTCGTAGAACTTCTGGGTCGTTGCAACTGCGATCAGTGCGCTGATCAGGCCCTCGCCGTCTGCAACAAGGTGGTAGCCCTGCTGTTCTGCGTTGTAAGCAGTTGCGCCTGCGAGCAGGGCAACGTCAACGCTGCCGCCATCAAGACCTGCCTTTGCGTCAGGAATGCTCATGTTTACATAATTTACATCGTCAAGAGTCATGTCAGCCTGCGCAAGATAGGAGACAAGGAGCTCATGAAGGTTTGTGCCGGTCGGGCCTGCGATGGTCTTTCCTTTTAAACTCTCAGGAGTTGCGAGGGACTCATCCTTGGAGTACATGCAGAATGCCTTCGGGGAACGGCTGTACATGTTTAAAACCTTGATATCTGCGCCGTTTGCAGCGGACAGGATCACGGATGTTGCACCTACTGCGTAGAGAACCTGAACATCACCGGAAGCGAGAGCCTGTGTCTGGTCAGCGCCGGAAGTAAGCTCTGCGTACTCAACCGGAACGCCGAGTTCTTTCGCGAAGATTCCCTGGTCCTTCTCGATGATAGTCGGTACATTTAACGGGGACGTTACATAGGTAACGGTGAGTTTGTCGATGGATGTCTCAGCGTCAGCTGTAGCCTCGGCAGAAGTTTCAGCCTCCGCGGAAGTCTCAGCGGTTGTCTCGGCAGCAGAAGCAGCCTCAGTCTCTTTGCCCGCAGATCCGGAGCAGCCTGCAAGGGAAAATGTCATGCATGCCGCAAGTCCTAACGCGATCAGTTTTTTCATAGTTGATTAGTCCTCCTCATGTAAGTTGAAAATTAAATGTATGATATGCCTGAATTACCAGGCGGATATCTGAAATGAATGAAATACCAGGTCTCTTCCGAATAAGAAAAATGGCCTGTTAAAATTTGGGGCAGATCACTGCGTTATTCGAGGCTTTGAATCATAGAGCTGCGTGAAGTGCGCAGGGATAATATCACAAAATTCAAAACATACCAAATTATATACAAAATATATTTAATTTATGAAATTTAGATTTTCTATGATATCTCTCTTGAGCGCGATAAATTCCTCATTCAGCAGATTCCTCTCCCCAGATGCTGCATCTACCGGATAAACATGCTTTACAAGTCCTTTTTCGATCACCACGATCTGGTCGCCGAGGATCAGTGCCTCGTCGATGCTGTGGGTCACGAACATGATGCTGGATTGTTCTTTCTGCTGGACGCGGAGAAGCTCCTTCTGCATCTGTTCTCTCGTAAAGTAGTCGAGAGCCGCGAACGGCTCGTCCATCAGGATAAAGGTCGGCTCGTAAGCCAGTGCCCGCGCGATGGCTGCGCGCTGCTGCATGCCGCCGGAAAGCTGGGACGGATACGCTTTTTCAAAGCCGGACAGGTTTACCGTGGAGACGATATCCTGAATTTTCGCCCGATCGACCTGATTTTTCTTCAAACCGAAGATGATATTGTCCCACACATTGAGCCATGGCATGAGCCGCGGTTCCTGAAATACGAAAGCCGTCTTGTGGCCGCCGTCCCACAGAATCTCACCGCTGTCGGCGGATTCGAGACCGCCGGTGAGGCGCAGCAGAGTTGTCTTTCCGCAGCCGCTCTGGCCTAAGATCACGGTGATCTTTCCTTCTGGGATCTCAAGATCGATGCCGTTTAAGACAGGAAACGTCCGGCCGTCAACCTGATATGTTTTATGAATGTCTTTTAATTTAATTCCAGCCATTTTCACCGGCTCCTTTCAGAAAGATGCTGATGAGAAGACCGAAGATCCGGTCTGTCAGATAACCTGCGATGCCGATGGCAAAGATGCCGACGATGACCTTGTCGGTCCGGGACATCTGCTGGGCAAACAGGATCATGTGCCCCAGACCGGTGGACGCTGCGACCATCTCTGCACCGATGATGGCGCGCCAGCTGTAGCCCAGACCGATGCGCATTCCTACGAGAATGTCCGCCATGGCGTAGGGCAGCATAATGCGGAAAAATTTTTGGCGTTCTGTGTAGCCAAACATGGTTCCAACCTCCAGAAGCTTCCGGTCACAGCCTGTAAATCCCTTGACAATGTTTAAATACATCGGGAAAAAGGAGGCCAGAACGATGATGACCGTCTTTGTAGTTTCGCCGATTCCGCACCATAAAATAAGTAGCGGGATCATGCTGAGCGGCGGTACGTTCCTGAAGAACTGCACCAGGTACTCATAGTAACCTGCAGAGGCCGGAATCATCGCCCGCAGCATGCCGAAGGCAAATGCCAGGATAAAGGCGATTATAAAGCCTTTTCCGACGCGCAGGAAGCTGATCCTTAAGTCGCGGAAAAGCTCGCCGCTATGCAGCATTTTGCAGAAGCTCTGGAAGACCCGCCCCGGGGACGGGAGCACATAGGAACTTAAGATGCCCGCGCGGCAGACGATATACCAGACGGCGAAGACCGCCAGGATACCGATGAGCGGTGGGAAATATTTTTTAAATTTCTGATTCATCGCACTCCATCTCCTCTGTGGCAGCCCTGAACACAGTACAAAAGCTCAATCAGTTTTGCGTTTTTCCAGTCATTTCCGGTCACATAGGACTCAATAGCCGGACGGCCGGATTTACTGACCACTGGAAACGGCAGGTCCTTAAAGAATCCAGGCGGGATCGGGCTTGCGTCCGGCGCAGGTTCCATCGGTTCGCCGATTGATGCGAGAAAGCGGTTCCACGGTACGAAATGTGTGTCTTTTAATTCCAATTTATTTCCCATGTCAGCTAAGGTCCGGCATGGAGTCGTGATGATCTTTCTGCCATCCGCAAGATCCGGACGTTCTGCAAGTTCTCTTGCGCAGTGGATCAGAATCGGCTCAATATCCGCGATCTGGATCTCAGGCTGCAGGGAACGCACCAGAGATACCGCCTCCGGACATCTTGCATCTGCAAAAGTTCCATCTGCATGTTCCAAAAGCTCCCGGTACTTCCGAAGCACGATCTCGCCCCAGCTTTCCCGACAAACCACTCGCGTCAGGTCATGCTTTTCCAGCATCCTCTCCAGTGCCTCCACCGAGATCATCCTCTCCGATACCGGATTGATCCATAGATAAGTCAAAGTAAAACCTCCCTAAATTAGCTATAACTAACTAACATTGTTCAACATAGCAGATTAGTAGGGAATTGTCAATTGCAAATGAGACGGGAAGATTGTTATGGCCGAAAAACTATGATATTCTCTATATAGGAAATGGAAGGGAGTAATTGCATGATAATGGAAAATGAACAGGAAACAGCCTAAAGAGGTTAATGTATAAATGTTAATAAACGATTTCCAAAGAAAACAGTTGAAATTTCAGAAAGGCAGTGATATACTTTCAAACGTTGCTAAGCCCGCAAAAACCAAGGTCTTAAAGGGCTTTCGCCGATTCCCGGCGTAAGGTCATATACTTGCAGTATATGCCTTCCGCAGCATTCGTCAGATGTACATGCGAGCATGTCCGGCTGACTCATTGCTGCGCGAAAATGAATCGAGTGTTCGTGACCTTCCACTCGTAAAACAAAACTAAAGGAGAAACTGAATATGAAAAACAACGCAACAAACAGCCCGGTACTGACACTTGTATACGGGGCGGCTATCGCGGCGATCTATGTGGTGCTGACGATGGTGTTCCTGCCGATCAGCTTTGGACCGATCCAGTTTCGGATCTCTGAGCTTCTCTGCGTACTTCCGTACTTTACCCCGGCAGCAATTCCGGGACTCTTTATCGGATGCCTGCTGGCCAACTTCCTTGGCGGCGCGGCGGCTCTCGATGTGATCTTTGGAAGTATTGCGACCCTGATCGGTGCGGTAGGTTCTTACCTGCTCCGGAAAAACCGTTATCTGGTATCTGTTCCGCCGATCCTCGCGAACATGATCATTGTTCCGTGGGTGCTCCGCTTCGCATACGGTTCTGAGGACATGATCTGGTTTTCCACGATCACAGTCGGAATCGGAGAGATCCTGGCTATCGGTATTCTTGGACAGATCCTGTTATCCGTTCTGATCCGGTATCAGCATGTGATTTTTGGAAAAGCTGCAGCGTAAAATTAGTGATCCCGTATCTATTGGATGAAAAATCCAGTAGATGCGGGATTTTTTATGGAACAGGAAATTTCGAGAAATTCCCTGTTCCATAAAAAGGCACTAACGTGCCAAAGATGCGCACTCGCGCGAAGATGTAGATTGTCGCAAGCGACCGCGCGAGGCGCGAGGGGCATAGAAAGTGCTGCACAGAAAAGAAAAGATTTGCGTGAATTTCGCCGCATGTTAATTTTTCCACGAGGATAGATTTTCTTTTGCTTTTGTGATATCATGTGTAAAAGACCGTGCATATTTAAACACATATCTTTTTACGTGCTTAAATGTACACAGTATAAAAATATCTAAAATAGAGATCAAACATCCGAAAGGAGACTGCGATGTATCAAATCGATTTTAATAAACCAGAACATATTCACTTTATCGGCATTGGCGGAATCAGCATGAGCGGACTGGCTGAGATCCTGTTGGAGAGAGGATTCACAGTAAGCGGCTCCGATGCCCATGAATCCGAGCTCACCGATAAGCTCACAGCCCACGGAGCAAAGATCGTCTACGGACAGCGGGCGGAGAACATTACCGATGATATCGACGCTGTTGTATACACAGCAGCTGTTCACCCGGATAACCCGGAGTACGCAGCGGCAGCGGCGAAGAACCTGCCGATCCTCTCCAGAGCAGAGCTTCTCGGACAGCTCATGAAAAACTATGAGAAATCTATCGCTGTATCCGGTACCCACGGAAAGACAACGACGACCTCCATGCTGACGGAGATCCTTATGGACGAGAAGAAGAACCCGACGATCTCTGTCGGCGGAATGCTGGACTCCATCGGCGGCAACATCCGCGTCGGCGGCCCGGAGCTCTTCGTGACAGAGGCCTGTGAGTATACAAACAGCTTCCTGTCCTTCTTCCCGAACATGGAGATCATATTAAATATAGAAGCAGATCACCTCGATTTCTTCAAAGATATCGAAGATATCCGTCATTCCTTCCGGAAATTTGCGGAGCTTCTCCCGACAAACGGCGTCCTGATCATCAACAGCGATATCCGCGACTATAAGGAGATCTGTGACGGACTTCCGATTAAGGTGATCACCGTCGGAAGTGATCCGGCAAAGAGCCACTACAGCGCCGCGGATGTGACATTCAACGAGAATGCCTGCGCGACATACACTCTCTTAGAAGACGGAAAAGCAATTGATACAATTACTCTGGGCGTTCCGGGAATTCACAATGTATACAATTCCCTGGCGGCCATCGCGGCGGCTCATGAGCTGGGAATCCGCGGAGAGGGGATCCGGAACGGACTCTTAAGATTTACGGGCACACACCGTAGATTTGAGAAAAAAGGCATGATCGGCGGCGTGACCGTCATTGATGACTACGCGCATCATCCGCAGGAGATCGCGGCGACTCTGGCAGCGGCGAAAAATTACCCACACCGTGAGATCTGGTGCGTCTTCCAGCCACATACATATACGAGAACCAAGGCGCTGATGGAGGACTTTGCGAAGGCGTTATCCGTCGCGGACCATGTGGTCCTCGCTGACATTTACGCGGCTCGTGAGACGGACAATCTGGGAATCAGCTCCGGGACTTTGGCGGAAAAGATCGCGGCATTCGGTACGGATACCCACTATTTCCCGAGTTTCGATGCGATCGAGACATTTCTTCTTGAAAATTGTGTCAACGGCGACCTGTTGATAACTATGGGGGCCGGAGATATTGTAAAAGTGGGCGAAAAGCTCCTTGGACAGTAAGTTATCCACATTATCCACAGAGTTTTCAACAGAATCCTGTTGAATACCCTGTGGATTTTTTGATTTACATAACTGTAAATTTGAAAATGCCGGAAAGTAGGGAAAAATAAGGAAAATCGGGAAATTTTCGGGTTTCATTGATAATTATGTAACGCATTTATCCACGTTATCCACATTATCCACAATCAGTGCAGTGGATAATTCCGGCTATTTCATTTTTGGTGGGGGTATGTTATGATATTTCAAGATGAGAAGAGATAACGAGTGTGCCGGAAAGTGCGGTGCTGCCCGGAAAACTGAAAATGTGAGACGTAAGTGGCCGATGGAGAGAACGACCGATAGGGCAGAAGGCGGATATATCAGGCAGATTTGAAATGGAACGTGAACATAAAGGGTGAAAAAAGAATGGGTTTAGGCTACAAAAACAACATAAATGCGGCAGTGACCGCCGTTTCCAATACATTTATTGACGAATACATGGGGACAGCCAGCGGAGAATATGTAAAGGTGTACTTATATCTTCTGCGCCATGCCGGAGAAAGCGTGGAGATCCCGGATATCGCGGACGCTTTGAACCACACAGAGGCAGATGTCCGCCGTGCCCTGGCATACTGGGAGCGCGCCGGTGTGCTTGCACCGGAGAAAGAGGAAACGGTAGTGAGTGAATCTGCGGTTACGAGAGAAAACATGACAGACACCGGATACATGGCACCGGAATCACGGAGAAATTACGGGGATACTGATGTGGAGGGAAGAATGCCGGAAGAGACTATGGCGGACAACGGAAAACAGCCGCAAAGCAGCGACCGCGGTATGGCGAAGCAGCAATCCGGAACCTCGGATATCCCGGACGCCGGCAACAGCTACGACCGGATGAAGCGTCTGTCGGCAGATGAAGAATTCTCTGCTCTCCTCTACGCGGTCCAACAGTACCTCGGAAAGACGTTCAGCGCCATCGAGTGTGAGAAATTCGCTTACTTCTATGACGTTCTCCACATGTCCTGCGAGCTTCTGGAATACCTGGCGGAATACTGCGCTGAGGGCGGCCACACCAGCATCCGTTACATAGAAAAAGTGGCGCTGAACTGGTATCAGGCCGGGATCCATACCCGCGACGAGGCGAGAGAGCACTCCACGAGATACTCAAAAGACACCTCCGCTGTCATGAAAGCCTTCGGCATCATGGGCCGGAACGCCGGAACCGCGGAGCAGGAGTTTATGCGCCGCTGGTTCAAGGAGTTCGGCTTCGACGCTGCAATCGTCACGGAGGCATGCAACAGAACTCTCACAGCCACGGGAGCGGCGAGTTTTCCATATGCCGACAAGATCCTCACAGGCTGGAAGGAAAACGGCGTGCGGACCTTACAGGACGTTGAGGCCTTAGATAAACGCCGTCAGGAGAAACAGGCGAAGAAATCCGGCTCGGCATCGAGACAGACCCGGAACACATCGACGAACCGGTTCAACAACTTTGAACAGCGGTCCTACAATTACGATGATTATGTCTGGGATGACATAAAGAACAGAAAATAAGGAGGCAGTGCGGATGGCACTCAGTAATTCCCAGTACGACGCGATCATGCGTGTCTACAATCAGAGACAGTTTCAGGACAAGCGCGAGCAGGATAAGCGGATCGCGGAAGTGTACGAGAAAGTCCCACAGGTAGAGGCACTGTCCGATGAGATCGCGGCGACTATGGCTCAGGCGGCGAGAAAGATCCTCGCTGGTGACCGCGCGGCGGCGGATCAGTTGAAAAAAGACGCGGAATTTTTAAAAGAGCAGAAAGTGATCTATTTAAAACAGAACGGATATCCGGCAAACTATATGGAGCTCCAGTACGTCTGCCCGGACTGTAAGGATACGGGATACGTGGACGGAAAAAAATGCCACTGCTTCAAGCACATGGAGATCGAGATCCTGTATGACCAGTCGAATATCCGAGAAGTTCTGGAACGGGAGAATTTCGACACACTTTCTATGGCATACTATGACAGAAATCATGTGGACGAAAAGACAGGAATGACCGTCTACGACTATATGTCCAGGGTGATTAGGGAATGTAAGGAATATGTGGAAAACTTCAAAAATGAGAAAGGAAGTATCCTGTTCACCGGAAATACGGGCTGTGGAAAGACATTCCTGAGCAACTGTATCGCGCGGGAGCTGATCCGAAGATATTTTTCTGTGGTCTATCTCACGGCAACGGATATGTTCGACATTCTGGCAGGAAGCCGTTTCAATGGAGGCGATGACGATGAGGCGAAGGACCGGGCGTCCTATATTCTGGACTGTGACCTCCTGATCATCGACGATCTCGGAACAGAATTGATCAATACATTCACGGCATCCCAGATGTTTTACTGCGTCAATGAGCGGCTAAATCGAAATAAGGGAACGATCATCTCCACAAACCTGACACTTGGCGAGCTTCAGGACGCGTTCACGGAGCGCGTGACATCAAGGATCATGAGCCGGTATAAGATCATACCATTGATCGGGGATGATCTCCGTCTCGTGCGCAGAGGATTCATGCGCAGAGGATAATAAAAATGTGCCGGATGGCCGTAGAAAAAAGGAAAATCCTGTCGGAGACGGCCGGAAATCCGGTTGACGGGGCGGGTGGATGGTGCTATAAATGAAATGTATGTACGCTGCAAAAATGGGGAACCGGGTAAATGCCGTGAAGAACAGGCAGCCCGGAGAGCGGCGGATAAAAATATCAAATAATGAGTAGAAAAAACAGGGAGGAACAGGAATGCTGTACGAAGAAAAGCAGATTGAGACAATACCGGTTGGACCTTTAGGTCTGATTCCGCTGAAAAGCTGTGAGGATCTGGGTAAAAAGGTAGATGCCTGGCTGGTCGAGTGGAGAAAAGAAAGAGAGAGCGAGCACAAGACCACGATCGCTTTTGCTGGATACCAGAAAGATTCCTATATTATCGGCGCAAGGACTCCGCGTTTCGGCTCTGGTGAGGCAAAGGGAGAGCTGACAGAGTCTGTCCGCGGTAATGACCTCTATATTATGGTAGATGTCTGCAATTATAATATGACATACACGATGAACGGCTTAAAGAACCACATGTCTCCGGATGACCACTATCAGGATTTAAAGCGTGTGATTGCAGCCGTAGGCGGAAAGGGCAGAAGGATCAATGTGATCATGCCGTTCCTCTACGAGAGCCGCCAGCATAAGAGAACCGGTCGTGAGTCCTTAGACTGCGCGATGGCGCTCCGCGAGCTCGTTGACATGGGCGTTGAGAACATCATTACGTTCGATGCGCATGATCCGCGCGTCCAGAATGCGATCCCGTTAAAGGGCTTTGAGACGGTACAGCCGATCTACCAGTTTATCAAATACCTGTTAAAGAACGAGAAGGAGCTTGAGATCGACAGTGACCACATGATGGTCATCAGCCCGGATGAAGGCGGTATGGGACGCGCAGTCTTCTTCGCAAACGTTCTCGGACTGGATCTCGGTATGTTCTACAAGAGACGTGACTACACAAAGATCATCAACGGCCGCAACCCGATCGTTGCCCATGAGTTCCTCGGCGCAAGCGTGGAGGGCAAGGACGTGATCATCGTTGACGATATGATCTCCTCCGGCGAGAGCATGCTCGACACCGCAAAAGAGTTAAAGAGAATGAAGGCAAGAAAGGTCTTCATCTGCACGACATTCGGTCTCTTTACAGGCGGATTAAAGAAATTTGATGAGTACTACGAGAATGGCATCATCGACCGCGTCCTGACGACGAACCTTGTTTACCAGACACCGGAGCTGCTCTCAAAACCGTACTACATCAATGTTGACATGAGTAAGTATATTGCTCTTATCATCGACAACTTAAACCACGACGCGTCCTTGAGCGATCTCTTAAACCCGACAGGAAGGATCAACCGCCTGTTGGCGAAGTACCGCGCCGGGGATAGATAAGAATATTGGCAGCGAACGAACCGCAGTGAACTAGAAATTATGTGACCATATAAGAATGCCTGTCTTTTATCGGAAAATTTTCCGGAGAAGGACAGGCACTTCTTTATTTCTGGGACTCTTGTGAAAGATTCAGCTTTCATTATAGTGACATTGCGATGAGATATGGTACTCTTTGATCTTATATTGCAGGAAGCGCCTTGAGATGCCAGGACATTCGGCTGTTTTGGCACGATAACCGGAACAGCATTGGAAACAGGAGACGCTGAAAATCCCTTGGAAAATGAAGTGGGAAAAACATTAGACTAATTCACGAATCACCCGTGCTACGAGTGTACGGGAAAGAAGGACTGGTTTTTGGGTCAGAGCCTGGATGCGCTCCTTCATTTCGATGGTGTATCCGATGCAGTCTAAAAGGATCAGATCTGTATCAGCGGGGATCTCCTTTGCGGCTGCAAAAACAGCGAGAGGATCACCGTATGGGGATACAGAGGTCACGTGGAGAGAGTCACAGCAGTCTTTCCACTTTCCGGGCATCTGTTCCTCCTGCTCCTTTGTAGGAATGATGACAGACAGATTTTTCACGCCGATGGCCGGAATCAGTCCCTTTAAGATATGGTCAGGGAAGATAAGGGGGACATTGGAGCGAAATTCAGCTGGAAATTCTCCGGTGCAGAGGAAAAGGATCAGGGAAACACCCTGCTGTTCGAGATCATCAATGCAAAGCTGCAGGCGGGGAAGAATGTAGGATTCCCCAAACGTTGCGGAGGTTCCGTCCGTGAGCCTGGACACAAGGACATTTTCACCGGGACGCGGAATAAACTTTGCGATCTCTTCCTTTGAAAGTCCGTCCAGTGCTCCGGCCTGAATGATCTCAACCGAGTCTCCGAGGATGGGCTGGATCTCAGGAATCAGGTCAACTCTGGGAGACTGGCCGACAGTGATCGCGCCGATTTTTTTCATAGTGATACCCCTTTCAGAATCATTGGTTTGAGGGCTGCCTGTGGCAGTCCACAGGTACATGATACCTTTGCTCAGATATCATCAATATATCACATCTGCAGCCTCAAAGCCAGATAAACATTGTGCTTCCCATCTATCAATCCATATTTTTCGTATATTTCTGTCTCTTCCGAACGAACGTTGACGGTGTCATTCCGAGGCTCTCTGCGGCCTCACGGACGTTTCCGTACTTTTCGTAGGCATGGAAGGAATGAACCCGGCATCCTGTGATGGGGAAGAGTCTTTCTCATCTGGAGGCGATGCCTGCGTTTCTCGAGAAGAGGGTACATGAGGAGTTTATGAGAAAATAGAGAAAACCCTGCTAAATTGAGAATGAAGAGACCTCCGGGAATCGCAAAAATGCGGTGACCGGAGGTTTCTTATGACTTGCCGCTTATCAGGCGGTGTATGTCAGGAGGTAAAACAGATTTAACAGAAATTTAGGATTTTCCGCTGTCAGGATGTGGTATGATAATGGCACAGAAAAGCTGATGTGCGTGGTCAATGTGTGCGTCAGCAGCCTGATTGATAAGATATAAGAAATATGCTATAATGAAATGCGGCTTGCAGAGAGGAGACAGCTATGAGAAAGACATATTTGTACATGACAGCAGTAGCAATGAGCGCAGCGTTGGCGGCCGGATGCCAGAAGGCAGAACCGGTGGAGACAACTGCGGTAGCAGAGACAGTGGCTGAGTCAACCGGGACAGGGACGGCAGAGAGTGAGTCTTCTGAAACCAGTGGAACAGCGGCGCAGGACGATGAAAGGCTTGCGGATTATCACCTGCTTCAGGGAATCGTGACGGGGACGAATGACGAAAAAGGAACGTTTACGCTCAAAGCAGATGACGGTGGGGAATATGTGATCACGACCGGGAATATCGGTGACGTGGAGACCGAGATCGCGGACGACAGTCTTGTTGTGATCGGCTATATCGGAGTTGAGATCCATGACAATATGGATCTGGAGAAAGTCAATATGGTGATCGCAGCACCGGGAGATGATGACTGGACGATCGCATACGCAGAAGGAACGACGACGGCCAATGCGATGAGCACGTTTATGATGGTGACAGCAGATGGAACTGAGATGGGGTTCATGAAGGATGGCTGTCCGATGGATGAGGATGCTCTGGGCGGAGACAGCGGAGAGAAGATCGGCGTTGTATATATGGATTCCGAGAATGTAAGTTTCCCGCTGGAGATCAAGAAATTGCAGTAAAAATTTAAATATGGGAATTATAATATATCGAGAAAGGAAATGGGGTCTAAAAATGGCAGATTTATTTCACCGTGTAAGTATTAGAAAATTTAAAGATGAGGCTGTATCAAATGAAGATATCGGCTATATTCTGGAGGCAGCGATGGCAGCGCCGTCCGCGAAGAACCAGCAGCCGTGGGAGTTTTATGTTGTAGAAAACCGTGAAGTCTTAAAACAGCTCGGAGAGTCCAGCCCGTTTTCCGCCCCGGCAGGAAAAGCACCGGTGGCGATCGTGACCGCATACCGTGAGGAGTGCGATCTACCGGAATTTGCACAGATCGATATGAGCATCATGATGGAAAACCTGTGGCTTGCAGCGGATGAGATCGGACTTGGCGGCGTATGGCTCGGCGTAGCTCCGAGAGAGGACCGGATGAAGGATGTAGAGAAGATCGTCGGAATCCCGGCGGGACAGCGGGCCTTCGGCATCTTTGCTCTCGGTTACCCGGATGAGGAGCGGACCCAGCAGGATCGGTTCGATCAGAGCAGGATTCATTATGTGAAATAGGACGGTCTTTTTTCTGACAGATTCCATCGACGGAGTCGGTCCGGAATGAATTTTTTCGTATTACTGGGGGGAGAAAAAGCAATGAAGGATCGGACAAAGGTAGATATTTCGACGGCGTTGACGACGTTGTTGGCAAAGAAGGCGATCGACGATATTACCGTGCGGGAGATCGTAGAGCTATGTGATATCCGGAGACAGACCTTCTATTATCATTTTGCGGATATTTATGCACTGATGGACTGGACGCTGGAGCATCGGCTGGGGATCTACCGGAAAGCGCATGAGCTTCCGGAGAGAGACTGGAAGGAAGAGCTGTGGCAGATCTTTGAGTTTTTTATGTCGGTGCAGCCGCTGATTATCAATGCATACAATTCGGAGAATCGCAGATATTATGAGCTGTTCATGGAAAGACAGTCCTGTCCGGTCGTCGCAGACCTTCTGCAGAGCAATCCGGGAATCGCGAATATGTCGGTTGAAAAGCAGAACTTTATTTGCAGGGCGTATTCCAGAGTGTTTGTCGGTCTGTTTCTGGACTGGGTCAGCAATGGGATGAAGGCAAAGGATCTGGACTGCTTTTCGGATGCCTGCATTCTGGTAGAAGGCGGAATTGAGGGAGCCTTGAAAAAATTTAAAAAATGATCCTGAAACGGAACAGGATCGGATGCGAAGAGCGTGTGAAGAATGAAGCTTCATTTTTCATACGCTCTTTTTGCGTCTGCAAAATTATGACAGGGAAGCTGAAGTGTCATAAACACAGACAGAGCCATCCTTTTGTAAATTGCATGTAGAAGGTCAAATCCTTATGATATAAGGCAGAAGTGGTAAAAAATGTTTGATTACAAACATTCTGCTGCAATTTGCAAATTACACAGGGAGGGGATGAGAGGTTGATCGGCGCAAAACAAACAGAGAAAAAAGGCAGTAAGCCATGTATGGAAAATCGTGAGGGTAAAACGGAAGATCGCAGGATCCGAAAGACAAAGCAGGCGATCCAAAGCAGTCTGTACCGGCTGCTCCGCAAAAAGGATCTGAGGGAGATCCGGGTGAAGGAGCTGGCAGAATGCGCAGACATCAACAGAGGGACATTTTACCGTTATTACGAAGATGTCGAGGACATTCTTCAGGAATCCGAACAGGATTTTTTAGAGGAGATCCATGAGATCTTTGATCAATGGGATGCAGGTCAGACTGATACGGAGCAGAGACCGGTAAAAGAGCTTTATGAAGTGTGCAAAAGTCATGCCGAGCTTCTGGAGATTGTTTTCGCAGAGGAGAGGGATCCGGAATTTATGATCGCCCTCTGGCAGCTCATCCGAAGAAAACTGGCATGGAAGATGGAAATCGAGTGTGGAAGAGATGGGGAAGAGGCAGAGAGCCGGGGCGGCTTTCTTGCGGGCGGATGCATTGCGATCCTGAAAGAGTGGATCGCAAAGGGCTGGTCGCAGCCATCGGATGAGATCGCAGAGAAGACAGAGCGATGCCTGTTCCTTCTGATGCCGGAACGAAAACAGCTATAATCAGAGAAGATTGAGGTAATGCATGATGACAGATGCGGGAAAGGCAGAAAAAAAGAAGCGCGGGTTGAAGAAGCCCGCAGGAGAAAAAAAGCATGAAGGAGTGGCAGGCTTTATTGTTGACCACAACAAAGGGATCCGGGATCTGATCCTGATCCTGATCGTCATCAATCTGATCCTGTTTCCCTTTGTGGAAGTAAACTATGACCTTACATCGTATCTTCCGGATACGGTAGACTCCAAGATCGCCATCAATAAAATGGAAGAAACCTTTGGATATCCAGGTACCGGCCGGTTGATGCTAAAGAATGTGACGATCTATGAAGCGAAGCAATACAAAACAGAGATTGAAAAGATCGACGGGGTCGATCAGGTATTGTGGTGTGATACGTTGAATCCGATCTATGTATCCTCCTCATTTATCCGCTATGACAACATCGACGATTATTATAAAGATGGCAACGCAGTCATGGATATCACCTTTGTGGAGGGCGATACCAGCAAGCGGACGCACCGCGCGATCGCGTCGATCGAAAAGCTCTGCGGGGAAAAAGGCAATCTGGTCGGCATGTCCCCCACAAATAAATTTACGGAGGAACATGTAAAAGCCCAGATGACCATGATCATGGCGATCGTTGTAGTACTGGTATTTTTGATCCTGCTCTTTACGACAACCTCGTACTTTGAGCCGGTATTGTTCCTGACGGTGATCGGAGCTGCGATCGCGATCAACAAAGGATCCAATATCATTCTTGGAAGGATCTCCTATGTTACGAACAATGTCGCGGATGTTCTGCAGATGGCAACCTCCATGGACTATTCGGTATTCTTTCTGCATGCATATGAGAGGGAGAGAGAAGAAGGGCTGGATAAGATCCCTGCCTTAAAGCGGGGACTGAACAATACGTTAAAAACCGTGCTCTCCTCGTCCATGACCACGTTTTTTGGCTTTGTGGTCCTTGTGCTTATGAACTTTAAAATGGGAGTGGATCTTGGAATCGTGCTTGCGAAGGGAATCCTCTGTTCTCTGGCAATGGTGATCCTGCTTATGCCATCACTGCTTCTGTCCTGGTCAGACAGGATCGACCGGACCAGACATAAGCCCTTTATGCCGAAATTTGAGAAGGTTTCCGTTGTATTGAACCACATCAGCCCATATCTGCTGATCATCAGTATCCTGTCGGCCGGATTCATCTATGCGGCTCAGGGCATGAACTCGTTCATGTACGGATCGGACGCGACAGGAGCAGGTCCCGGTACCACCATTTATGATGAGACGAGAGAGGTGGAGGAGATCTTCGGAAGATCGAATCTTCTGGTCGCGATCTTCCCGACGGGTTCCTTAAAAACAGAGGAAGCGCTGGTCGAGGAGCTGAAGGAAAAAGAATACGTCAAAAAAGTAATGGGATATACGGAATTTGTTCCAAAGGGCGTGCCGGAAAAGATCCTGCCGTCCTCGATTACGGAGCAGTTCCATAAAGACGGATACGCAAGGCTCTTAATCTACATAAAAACGAAGCCGGAGAGCCCGAGTGCTTATCAATATTCGGATGAGGTATCCGGAATCATACGGAGATATTATCCGGGGGAAGCATATATTACAGGAAATACCCCGACAACGAAGGACATGGAGGACATTCTGATCCCGGATTACCAGCGGACAAATAATCTGGCAATGCTGTGTATTTATGTGGTTGTTGCGATCGCATTCCGGTCACTTCTGATGCCGATCGTCGCGATGATCCCGATCATGATGGCAATTTATCTGAATATGTCATTCCCGTATTTTTCGGGAGCAACATTGATTTTTATCGCCTACGCGGTCGTATCCTGTATCCAGCTGGGGTCCACCATTGACTATGCGATCCTGTCAACGGATACGTATCTCCAGTTACGAAAGAGCGGGAACGGGAAAAAGGAAGCGGCAAGGCTGATGTCGCAGAACTCGATGCCGTCTCTTCTGACCTCCGGACTGATCCTTGTGATCTGTGGATATGCGATCTACTTTATTTCGAGTGTGCCGGCGATCAGTGAGGTCGGACACCTGGTCGGACGCGGAGCGATCTTTTCCCTGATCTTTGTAAGCGGATTGATGCCGATCCTGTTAAAGATGGTAGACCGGTTTATCACGGTCCCGCCCCAGATGAAAAGGGAACGGAGAAGGGCAAAGGTAAAGCTTGCGGCAATGAACGCGAGAAACAGGAGAAGAAAGCTTTTGGGCTTCCGACAGAGAGGAGAACAACATGAAAAAAATTAAATGGATCAGGCGGGCAACGGCTGCGGCCCTGATTTTTAACAGCATGGCGCTGACGGTAATGCCGCCGCTTCAGGTACTGGCGGCCGCTCCTTCGGTTCATGTCGATGAGACCTTATATCTGAACCTGGATCATTACGGCGCGATCAGTGACGCAAATGTGGTAAAGGGGATCGAGTTTAATAAGCAGGAAACCTACACCGACTACGGAACCTATACGGAGGTCGTGTGTTTGGGAAATGATGAAGATCCGAAGTCTGAAAACGGGGAGGTCGTTTTAAAAGCACCGGAAAACGGCGGCAGACTGTTCTTTCAGGGAACGCTGGACAATTCCGCGGTCCAGTCTCCGTGGAGCTTTGACCTTGGCTACAAACTGAATGGCCGGGCGGTGGAAGCCAAAGATCTGGCAGGAGCTTCCGGTCTGGTGGAGATCGATATTGATGCGACGGCAAACAAGCAGGTATCGGAATACATGAGAAATAACTTCATGCTGCTGATCGCAGTTCCGGTCGATCTCAGTAAGTGCTATTCCGTGGATGCGCCGGACTCCCAGACGAGCTCCATCGGTGATATGACGGTGGTGATCTATGAGTGTCTGCCGGGAAAAGACGGCCATTTCGAGGTGCGGATCGGAACAGACAGCTTTGAGACGGTGGGAGTCATGATGATCATGAGTCCGGGAACCGTGAGCGATTTAAAGGATTTAAAGGACCTTAAGGAGTTAAAGGACAAATTCCGGACAAATACCAACGCCATGATGGATGATATGGAGGCACTGATGGACAATGTGACGGATGTTTCCGATCAGCTTTCCCTCACCAATCAGATGTTAGAAGAACTCCGTGCCGGAAAAGCAACGGTGGATGCAAGCAGAGAAGAGATCTTTGACAAAAATGACACAGCGATCCAGGATCTGTGGGATCTTTCCGAGAATCTGGCACCACTGTCCGGTTCCCTGAACACAGCGAAGACCATGGTCTATGAGGTCAATAAAACCTTGAACGATACCGATCAGGATCTTTTAGACACCATGAGCAAGATGAAAACCTTAAGCTCACGGCTGAAGGAGTTTGGTTCCGATCTGAATGGGGTGAACCGGTGGACAACGTTTGATCTGATGGAGGAGATCAAGCGGGCAGGTCTGGAAGATGCGATGAAGGAGATCCAGAAAAATGCAGCAGATTCCGCAGCAGCGGCGAAGAAGCTCGGCGCCCTGATCAGGGACAGCATCAATGGATATGCGACACCGGCAAATGCAGACCGCATCGAAATGGACGAGGAGCTGCGGGAGGCGATCGAGGAGATCACCCAGTCCTTAGAGGAGCTTGCAGATGACCCGACAGGGAATGCCGAGGAGATCGCAAAGGAGTTAGCAGCCTTAAAGAAAGCGTTAAACGAGATGGGGGGCAATATCGGGAATGTGCCGGGCGTTTTTAAGAATGCGGTGACGGCACAGATCGATGCGGTGCTTGCGAGCATCAGCAGACTTTCTTCCGATGCCGGGGCGTTGACGTTCCAGACAGCCCGTGTCGTGAACAGCGTCAATGAGCTGGCAGGAGATCTGGATACCCTGATCGGGATCATGAACCGGTATTACGAGGATATGCAGGGAGCACTTACCAATCTCGATCATGTTCTGGTACAGATCCAAAAGACCTCCGATGATCTTGCGGGAACCATGCAGACCATCAACAATACGCTTCGTGCTGCAAGTCAAAATTTCAGCGCTGCCGGAGATAATGCGCTGCGGACCGGTCAGCTGGCAGTTGACAATACACGAAAGATCGTAAAAAATACGGAAAATCTGAAGAATTCCGGTGCGGATCTCAGAAAATCCATTAACGATGAGCTGGATGAAAAGGAAGCGGAACACAATTTCCTGAATATGGATCCTTATGCGGAAAAGGTGTCTCTGACCAGTGAAAAGAATCCGGAGCCGAAATCCGTGCAAATCATCTGCCGTTCGGATGAGATCACGATCAAGGACAGCGCGAAGAGCCTGGATTCCGAGGTGGACGCAGAGGGGCTCACGCTTTGGCAGAGGATCATCAATGTGTTCCACAGAGTGGCAGAGCTGGTAGCCGGATTGTTTGGAAAGGAATGAAAGGGACTATGAAAAAGAAGTTGCTTCGAAGAGGGCTTTTCATGACGGGAGCTGCCGTCATGATCATGACAACGCCTGCGTTTGCGATGGTGAAAAGCGTGGAGCTTCGGATCGATACGGACAGTATCACGGATCATGATGCCGGCCGCGCCTTTCTTCCGCCTCTTGAGATCGAGGATGAGGATGAAGGCATGATGGACTTAAAGATCGATACAGAGGAGCTTAGGGACGCAAATCCGACGATTCCGTACACGGTCCATTTTGAACTGCATGCGGATGATGAGATCTTTGATGATGATCTGAAGATCCGGGGAACCGGAATCCGGCAGACATATGTAGATGCGGTGTCTGTGGATAACACGCAGGCCTGGGGCAGACTGCTGGTCTATCCGTTTTATCGTCTGCCGCAGCCGGAAGAAATCACGGTCGATTATGAAAAACGGAAGGTGTCATGGTCAGAGGTTCCATATGCCGGTGATTATGAGGTGGTGATCAGTTACACGAAAAAAAACGGTGATCTGAAAACAGTGCGGAAAAGGACGAAACACACATCGATCGGAGTCGGAAGTGAGATCAGTGCCAGCAGCACCGGAACAATTTTTGTATCGCTCCGTGCGTTGGCAACGGAGGAAGAGGGCTATGTGACGGCGGAGATCGTAAACGGTGTGGCACGCTGGGAGGCATTTTCCAGTGCGGAAAAGTACAGAGTCTGCATCCAGTGGAATGATTCCGACGGACGACTTCATAAAAAAGAAGAGACGACCGATAAGAACTGGAAAGACGTCAGTGCGTACCTCAATGCAGTATCCAAGAAAAACGTGACCGTGAAGGTCCGGGCGATCCCGCGGCAGAATGAGTCGAAATATTATAACATTGCGGTCAGTGAATGGGCGGCAGCAGGAGACGGAGCAGCCGATACGTCGGACTATGATGTGGATGATGTATGGGAAATGATGGCCGAGTACGAGGCAGTCGTTGACGGAAACTTCGCTAAGCTTACAAAGCCGTCCGGAGAGATTGGCACAGAGAAAGAGAGTGCATGGAAGCAGACCGGATGGAAGTGGCAGTACATGGTGGACGGGGGACCGGCACATGATGGATGGAGGCAGATCGACGGCAGCTGGTACTACTTTGATGCGGATGGTTTTATGCATATGGGCTGGCTGTATGACGGCGGACGCTGGTATTATATGGAAAGCCGTGCCGGATCAGAATGTGGGAAAATGATTATCGGAATCCGACGAATAAACGGAAAAGAATATTCATTTGATGCAAGTGGCGCGTGCCAGACTTTGTAAGGCACAGCCGGAGCATGAAAAAATCAAGAAGGCGGCTCGCTGCATAGAGATATGCAGTGAGCCGTCTTCTTGTGTAACAGGAAGTTTCGGGGAATTCCCTGCTACACAAAAGGCATTAACGTGCCGATGATGCGCATTTGCGGGCAGACGGATGCAAATTACAGATTTTTTCTGAAAAATTCTTCTGCGTTCCGGAACATGATGCCCTCTGCCAGCTCCTTTGACATTCCCTTTTCCAGGAAATATTCGTAGAGTGCTGCGGATTTTGCCGGGCTGTTCAGGTATGTAGGCAGATGTGCACCGTCAAAGTCAGAGCCGAGAGCAAGATTTTCGTATGCGCCGAGCTCAAAAAAGTGCTCGATATGACGGTAAAAGTTTTCCGGGTCGTCGTAATTCTCGTCATTGGTGATAAAACCTGTATAATAGTTCAGACCAATGAGGCAGTTCCGGCGGACCATCTCACGGATCATATCATCCGTCAGGTTCCGCTTGTGGGAACAGATGGCGCGCGCGTTGGAGTGGGTCGCTACGAACGGGCGGCGGGCGGTCTCAAAGAGGTCGGCGTAGCCGGTGTCGTTTAAATGGGAGACATCAACGAGGATCCCGCGGTCTTCCATTTCATGGACTGCCTGCCGTCCGAAATCTGTCATTCCGTGAGTGGTGGTGTGTCCGGAACCAATCTCATTTTCGCCGTTCCAGGTAAGTGTCATGCAGCGGACTCCGTCATCTGCCAGTTTTTTTACGCGGGTGATATCACCGGCGAGAGCTGCTCCGCCCTCGATGGTCAGAAAAGCGGCCGTCTTTCCTGCCTCCCATGCAGCATGCATATCGGAAGCGGAACGGCAGGGGGAGATGCGGTCATGAAATTTTTCCATCTGGCGGTTAAAATTGTCACGGTTTGTTTCGTAGTAATCGATGGCAGCCTGTCCACGGTGCTGATCCGGGATGAAGATGGCATAAAACTGTGCCCAGTGAACGTCAGACGGGATCGCGGTCAGGGAGAGCACACGGTCCGGATCATCAAGTGTGTCCGCGGTCGGACCTTTATGAGTACAGTTTGCAATTGTCGTGTCTGGCTCCGGATTTGAATAAGTACAGTCTGTGAGTGTATCGCAGTGCAGATCGATCAGAGCATAGGGATTCATGGGAAATTCCTCCTGAAAATATATTTTGAATTTATTGTAACGGAACCGTTCAGACGTTTCCGTCAATTCTGTCTCCGGATCTCGCCTTTTAAGATCATCGGGTAGCGGATCAGGGAATCGGAATCAAGTGCCTCTTTTTTCATATCCACCGCGGTGATCTGGTGATTTTCGTAGGTTGTATAGTAGTAGGTTCCGGTCTCGGCACTGCAGCAGGAGGTATAGATCGTGATTTCATATTTTCCTTCTGCAACCTCACAGCAGCCGCGCTGCTGGTCCACAGAGCCTAAGATATGGAAGAACTGGCTGACGCTTTCTTCTTCGCTGTCACCGGAGATCGAGTTCGCGCGGGTGAATGCCACACGGGCAAAGCGGGACTGGGAAGAGAGATCACCCGGAAGACCGAGAGCGCCCATACCGCGGCTGTAGGTGGCAAGCGGAAGCTCCGGAGAAAAATGATTTTCCGGCTGGCGCGGGGAAAGTCCGAGATAGTTATTTAAATGGAACATCTGCAGATCAAAAGGCGGATTATTTGTGAGAACACCGGCAGGATCATCATGGACATGGAGTCCGTCGGCCATGGATTCCACGACGATCGCCTCGTTTTTATCCGCAATGATCCAGTGGAGACTTGCGGCAGGCATCTGGGGACTAAAAGGTGTTCCGACAAGATTTATGTGGGAAAGTGCTTCGCGGACCTCCGGAATGGTTGCACACCGGCTTAAGATCCAGGGGATAAATTCAAACTGGGCAACATTCTGCGTTCCGTCCATTAGCTCTGCATAGGCGGCGTTCCCGACAAAGTTAAGTCCTGCCATGCCGAGTCCCTTTTCGTTCATGGCATCATAATACAGAGGATAATTGTCTGCAACGTGCGCCATGCCGATGATGGCATAGTGGGATGTAAGTGTACCCATATGGCGGAACGGGATCGGGTAATTGCGGGGAGTGATCGTGATCTCCTCGCCGTAGGAAAATTCGTAGTCTAAGGTCCTTCCAAAATAAAAGCCTTTTGTCTTGTAAGTTGCTGCTGTACACATAAGACAGGAACCTCCTTAAAAATAGTAAATTTGCGGAGCGTTTATCTCATTTGGAGACCTGACTCCCACTGAGACAAATTTGCTGTTACTCACCACCTGAAAGAGGCGGGAATCTTCTCGCCTGAGATAAATACGGATATAGTTTCTTCTGCATAAAAAAGATTATACCGCATTTTTTTGAAAAATTCATTAAAAAAGAGCTTTACAAAAACACTTTAGTATGGTAACATGATAACACAATGAAAACAAAGAAATGAAACCGGACAGAAAAATGCGGTCGGTTTTCGGATATGACAAAAAGCTGGTCTTGGCAGCCGGATCACGGACAGATAAGAGGAGGAAATAATGATGAAAAAGAGATTATTAAGCGCAGTTATGGCATCCGCAATGGTACTTTCCCTCGCAGCATGCGGCGGAGCAAAGACAGAGACAACAGCAGCAGAGACAACTGCCGAGAAAAAAGAGGAGACAACAACAGCAGGTACGACAGCTGCGGAGACGGCAGAAGCAGCAGGAGGCACACTGATCGTCGGCTTCGATCAGGATTTCCCGCCAATGGGATTTGTTGGCGACAACGGCGAATACACAGGCTTTGACCTTGATCTCGCGAAAGAGGTCGCAGGCCGTCTCGGTCTCGAATACAAGGCACAGCCGATCGCCTGGGACTCCAAGGATATGGAGCTTGAATCCGGCAACATCGACTGTATCTGGAACGGATTTACGATCACAGGCCGCGAGGATGATTATACCTGGACTACACCGTATATGGCAAACAAGCAGGTATTCGTTGTAGCGAATGATTCCGATATCAAGAGTCAGGCTGACCTTGCGGGAAAAGTCGTAGAAGTACAGGCCGATTCCTCCGCGGAGGCTGCGTTAAAGGAGAATCAGGATCTCGCAAATACATTTGGCCAGCTTTTAACGACACCGGATTATAACACCGCATTCATGGATCTCGAACAGGGCGCGGTTGATGCAGTCGCAATGGACGTGATCGTTGCAGGCTATCAGATCAAGCAGAGAAATGCAGATTTTAAGATCCTTGACGATTCTCTTTCTGAGGAAGAATATGGCGTTGGCTTTAAGAAGGGCAACACAGAGTTAAGAGATAAAGTACAGGGAGCGTTAGAGGAGATGGCTGCCGACGGCACATTAGCAAAGATCTCTGATGAATGGTTCGGCGAGGACGTTACGACGATCGGAAAGTAAGCGCGTGTCGGAGTTGTAGAAATCTTGCGGGATACGGAAATGCTGTTTGACAGACATTCCCATATCGGCTAAAATAGTAAAAGAATTTTGATTACGGGAACCGGAAAACAGTTCCCGTAATTTGTGTTATTTATTAAGAAGGAAAGCAGGTAAAGATCGTATGGGTAAAATGACAATCGGGCAGATGGTCGCACAGCTCGCCAGTGGTATGCTGATCAGTACGCAGATCTTCGTGATCACGCTGCTGTTTTCTCTTCCACTTGGACTTATTGTGGCGTTCGGACGCTTATCGAAAAATCGCGTGATCAGCATGATCGTAAAATTTTACATCTCTATCATGCGCGGAACTCCGTTAATGCTGCAGCTGATGGTCGTTTATTTCGGACCATACTATCTGTTTCATATTAAAGTCGGCAGCGGTTACCGCCTGACAGCGACCTTTATCGGCTTTGTGATCAATTACGCGGCATATTTTGCAGAGATCTACCGCAGCGGCATTCAGTCGATGCCGATCGGCCAGTATGAGGCGGCACAGATCCTTGGCTACACGAAAGCTCAGACCTTTTTCAAGATCATTCTGCCTCAGGTCATCAAGCGCATTTTGCCGTCGATCACAAATGAGGTGATCACACTTGTAAAGGATACGTCCCTGTCATTCACCCTGAGTGTCGCTGAGATGTTCACGATCGCGAAAGCCCTGGCAGCATCCCAGACAAATATGATCCCGTTTGTCGCAGCCGGAATTTTCTACTATGTGTTCAACCTCATCGTGGCTGTCGTTATGGAGTGGATCGAGAAAAAGCTGGATTATTACCGGTAGGACTGGAGGTCTGTGGATCATGAATCTGTTAGAGTTAAATCATGTAGAAAAATCATTTGAGAACCTGTCTGTGCTGAAGGATATCTCCATCAGCATCGGCGAGGGCGAAATCGTATCCATCATCGGACCGTCCGGATCCGGGAAATCAACGCTGCTCAGGTGCGCGACAATGCTTGAGAAGATGGATGGCGGCGAGATCGTATATCTTGGGAAAAAAGCGGCATGGACGGACAAGGACGGCCATGTGGTCTATGCGGATAAGAAGGACATGAAGGAGATCCGGAGCCAGTATGGTCTCGTGTTCCAGAATTTTAATCTTTTCCCACATTATTCTGTGCTGAAGAATATCGTTGACGCGCCAATTCATGTGCAGAAGCGAGACAAGGAGACGGTATATCAGGAAGCGAGAGAGCTGTTAAAGAAGATGGGACTGGCGGACAAGGAAGACTATTATCCCTGCCAGTTATCCGGAGGACAGTGCCAGCGTGTGGCGATCGCGAGAGCTTTGGCGCTGAACCCGAAGATCCTGTTCTTCGATGAGCCCACATCAGCTCTGGACCCGGAGCTGACGGCCGAGGTGTTGAAGGTGATCCGTTCTCTGGCGGATCTGAACATCGCCATGGTGATCGTTACCCACGAGATGGCCTTCGCGAGAGATATTTCCCATCGCGTGATCTTTATGGAAGGCGGCGTGATCGTCGAGGAGGGAACGCCGGAGAAAGTGTTCGCATCCGATAATGAGAGAATGAAGAGCTTTCTGGGACGATATGGGGAGATCCTGTAATTATGTTGACCTTTCTTGCGTTAATATTTTTAGTGGGACTTTCCGCCGCAGCAATCTGCGGGGGGCTGCGGCTGCCGCGTATTATCGGTATGCTGTTCACGGGAATTATTCTGGGAACGCATGTTTTAGGTCTTCTGGATGACAAGATCCTGTCGATCTCATCGGAACTCCGGCAGATGGCTCTTATTATTATTTTATTGAAAAAATACCGGATGTGGGCTATAATGAGCGCAAAATATGCGGTATCAGGCAGGCGTTTTCATCAGGGACGTTTTATTTCACTGAGCTGATATTTGAAATACCGCAAAACAGGAGGCAATTATGGATTTCGAAAAATTATGCGCAGAAAGATATTCTCTTAGAAAATATGCAGATCGCCCGGTGGAGGCAGAAAAGCTGGAAAAGGTGCTGGAGGCAGGTCACAATGCACCGACGGCTCACAATCTCCAGCCGCAGCGCATTCTTGTGATGCAGAGCAAAGAGGCATTGGAGAAAGCAGAGGAGTGCACCGCATGCAAGTTCCATGCACCGGTGATCCTTGTTGTCGCGTATGATCCGGCGAAGGCCTGGAACCGCGAGGGAGATATGAAGAACCACGGGGAGATCGATGCGACGATCGCGGCGACACAGATGATGCTTCAGGCGGCAGATCTCGGTCTCGGAACCTGCTATGTCGGCATGTTCAGCCAGGAGAAGCTTCATGAGCTGTTCCCGGAGATGAAGGGACTTGTCGCGACAGCGATGCTGCCGCTCGGATATCCGGCAGAGACGGCGCATCCGTCCAGACTTCACACCGACAGAATGCCGTTAGATGAGATGGTGATCCGTCTGTAAAAGCATATACATAGACTCAGACCTGCCAAAGTGGAAGAAAGCCACAGGCAGGTCTCTTCTTTTTGTGTGTTCGCGACATAAAAACTTTTGTTCGTATAAAAAATACACAAAACATCTTTTTTGTGGTAAAATAGCAGACAGGGGGCAGCCTGAGATGACCGCTTCTGTTACTCAGTATTGAAAAACGGAGGAATGACAGATGGAATATAAGGTTTCCGATAAGATTCAGAAGAAATTCGACACACTGACAAAGGACGCAAAGGTTCAGAAAGCCCTTCAGTTTATGGAAAATGACCAGAACGAGATCATCAACAGACAGATCGAGCTTACCCTGATCCCGGCACCGACAAACCATGAGCAGAAAAAAGCAGCGAGACTTCTTGAGATGTTTAAGGAGGAAGGTCTTACAGACTGCCATATCGACGAGTACGGCAACTGCATCGGAATCCGAAAAGGTACCGGTGGCGGAAAGACGGTTCTTGTAGAGGGACATATGGACACGGTATTCCCGCTTGATACAAAACTTGAGATCGTCCGTGAGGACGGATTTATCAAATGCCCGGGAATCGTGGACGATACGAGAGGATGCGCGACCGTCCTGTCTACGATCCGCGCTTTAAATGCGGCAGGAATTGAGACAAAGGGCGATATTCAGTTTGTCGGAACGGTTCAGGAGGAAGGAACCGGCGCGTTAAAAGGAATGCAGTATTATGTAAACCACCATCCGGAGCTGGATGCCAGCATTTCTGTTGACGGCCCGGGATTTCAGGAGATCACCTATGAAGCGACCGGAATCCAGACATACGAGATCAACTTCCACGGCATCGGCGGACATGCCTGCGGCGCTTTCGCGAAGGTAGCAAACCCGATCCATGCGGCCGGACGCGCGATCGCGAAGATCGCTGAGATCCAGGTTCCGAAGGAGCCGATGACCACATTCGCGGTGACTACCATGCAGGCAGGAAGCTTCGAGGCTGTCCATGCCATCGTTCCGGTGGCTCAGATCCGCTTCAACTTCCGTTCGAACTCCCAGGAAGAGCTTGAGAAGCTCCGCAAGAAGATCTTCGATGCCATCGATGAGGCATGCAAGGAGGAGACAGAGCGCTGGGGCATGGATACGATCACATACGATGTAAAACATATCTGTGATGTCAATGCCGGCCATCAGGATGCCCATGCGCCGATCGTAGAGGGCGCCATGGCGGCGGCAGAGTATCTTGGATGCGAGGAGCCGAAGCTTGGAAACGGTGGTTCCACAAACTGCAACCGTGCTCTTGAAGCAGGACTCCCGGCAGTGTGCCTCGGCATGGGCGCGGATTATGATATCCACGCGCATATGCTTTCCGAGCAGTTTAAGGTCGAGGGCGCATATAAGGGCTGCCAGCAGACATTGCTGCTTGCGCTGCTCTGCGCGGGCATGGATGATGTGGAGAGCATTATCGAGAAATAGCAGGATAAAAATGAAAGCGTAGCATGAAAACGGCACAGGCCTGTCAGGTAAATGGCGGGTATGTGTTGTTTTTTGCTTGCCAGGTGTCCGAATGCAGCAGCTGGCGGCAGGTTCTGCCGTTTTTGATCGACCGATCTGCATGGTGACACTTTTTATGAAAAGCCGCACATTTGCCGCAGAAAATCAAGGAAAAAGCAAGAAATAATCACCTTGACACTATGTAGTGCGTTGGATAAAATAGAGAATGACAGTTGGATTGTGCCGATCTGCAGTCGAAAGCGTGCTACAAACTTGCTCGCATAAACGCTTTTGAATGAAAAGCGGTATAAGGGCAACGCCCGAAGCTTCTTGGGCGCCGGAGGCGAACAAGAAGAGAGCAATCCGGTAACTGAAAATAAAAAAGGCAGGATGGAATCATGAAAAAATTAAGAATGCTTCTTCCGACAGGCGCTGTGATCGGTATGCTGGCGGTAGGAACAGCGTTTCCTGCGATGGCAGCGGCAGATAGCGATACGGCAAAATTTGTACGCGGCACTACGATCAATGCGGTGGATGTCTCCAAGCAGACAGCACAGCAGGCGAAAGGATATCTTGAAGGCTACTTCAACGAACACTACGAGATTAAAATACAGGACGCGGACGGAAACCTGGAGACCTTAAAGGGAACCGATGTGGGCTACCACTTAAATGTTACCGGCAGTGTGGATGATATTTTAAAAGAGCAGAATGAGACCGGAAGAAAGACGGGGCCGGGCTTTGACCAGAGCTACACAGTGACCGTGGAGGCAACTCTCGATGACGGGAAGCTTGCCGCAGCGCTGGCAAACCTGCACTGTGTGACGGCGGCAACACCGACTTCCAACGCGTATATCTCTGCTTACGAGGAAGGAAAACCCTTTACGATCGTTCCAGAAGTTCAGGGAAACGAACTGGATATGGACAAGCTGACAGCGGCTGTTAGATCAGCGCTTCTCAGCCAGACAAAACAGATCAGGCTGGTGGACCAGGACTGCTATAAAAAGGTAACCGTGAAATCTGATGACGCGAACCTGGTACAGCTCTGCACAACATTAAACGCATACAAGGATATCCAGATTACATATGTGTTTGGATCCAGCAGAGAGACCCTGGATGGTCTGGAACTGGCAAAATGGGTGACCGGGACGAACGGCACCGAGATCCAGGTAGACCGTGACAAGGCAGTAGCATATGTGAAGTCTTTAGCAGATAAGTATGACACTTACGGAAACCATAAGTATAAGACGACATCCGGCCGGGATGTTGTTGTATACGGAAAATATGGCTGGAAGATTAACCAGACAGCCGAGACAGACGCCCTCGTGGAGGCAGTAAAAGCGTGCCAGACAACGGAGCGCGAGCCGATCTACGAGAGCCGCGGCGCGACCCACGATGGTTATGATTTCGGACAGACTTATATCGAGGTGGATCTTGCCACACAGCATCTCTATTTCTATAAAGATGGAAAAGTGATCATCGACAGCCCGTTCGTATCCGGAAACGTGTCAAAGAACTACACGACACCTCCGGGACTCTTTGAGCTGTATTATAAACAGAAAGACCGTGTATTAAAGGGAGAAGATTATGCGACTCCTGTAAAATACTGGATGCCGTTCAACGGTGGGATCGGACTTCATGACGCGGACTGGAGAAGCAAGTTCGGCGGAACGATCTATCAGACAAACGGTTCCCACGGATGCATCAACCTGCCGCCGAAGGTAGCAGCACAGGTGTATGAGAACGCGTATAAGGGAATTCCGATCATCTGCTGCAACTAAAGCGGGGACGGATCTCAAAAAGGATGAAAAGTAACTGTTCAGTATGGCTGCGCATTTACGAAAAATAATTATGGAAAGAATATTCATCAGAGGGACATATGCACCGGAAAAGGTGATAAAAGCCGCAGCATGAATACCGAAAGGGAAAGAAAAATGGATAAACAGCAGGTTTTAAATCAGTTAAGAAACGCAAAGGAGATTTATGTGCTCATGTCTCTGTGCACAAAAATGCCGTATGTGGTATGTGACAAAGAGACATTCGATGACGAGGTTATGATCTACTTTAACGAGGAAGATATCAGACGCGAAGGTAAGCGCCTTATCGAGGAGAAGGTCCCGGTACAGATCGCGAAGGTGGACGCGAACCAGATGCTTCACTTCTATGGAAATCTCTACACCATGGGTGTAAACTGCCTGATGGTCGACCAGTATATGGAGAGCGAGTGCCGGATCCAGCTTCCGGAGCTTGTAAGCCGCCCGGGCCAGAATAAGCCGGATGCGCCGGAAGATGAGAAGAAGACATGGATTGAGAATCCGAGTCTTCACCTGACAGCCCTGTACTTCATGCAGGAGCTCCGCAAACAGAAATATGAGACCATGCCGGATGAGTTAAAGGAGATGCAGGAGGAGATCCTTGCAGACTTTACCCGCGGAACATACATCACCGCATTCCAGGAAGGTGCGGGCGTTCCGTTATTAAAACAGAAAAACGGCGATGCGTACCAGCCGATCTTTACGGACATCATTGAGTTCGGAAAATTTAACTTGAAGAACCAGTTCAAGGCGATCGCGGTAACCGCAGATAAGATCCCGAGCATCCTCGTAAAAGAGGCAAAGGGCGTGGTCGTAAACCCGTTTGGCGTTAATCTCCAGATGCCGATCACAAAGCGTACTGTTCCGAACCCGGAAGCTGCAGCACATGCGGATGCCCAGGCGGCAGTTCAGGCAACTCAGGTCGAGGTCAACGCGACTCATGAGAGAGCAGGCGCTGAGGAAGAGAACGGAGCCGAGAATAAGACCGAGAATTAAAGAAAAATTATGAAACTCCGGCGTGTCCGCATCACGGAAAACAGTGAGCAGGATACGGCGGAGTTTGTAATACTTCCCGGTCTCAGGGAACAGGCCCGCAGACGTGGGATAAGGAGGTTGACAGCTTTGGAGAGTGACAGAAGGAAGATCGAAGAAACATATTTAAAGGCAGTGGATATCGGATATTCCTACCGCCTCGCAAAGAAGATGGAGGAATTTAAGAGCAATCCGGTCCTTGGCTACCGCACAGCGGGATCGAAGGCGGAATTTGATACCGGGGAATTCCTGAAGGCGGAGATGGAGCGGATCGGGCTCTCTGATATCCATAAAGATGAGCTCTGTCTGGATTCCTGGGAGTTTGAGAAGGCGGTCATGCGGTTTACGGACCGAGACGGAGAAAAACATGAAATCCAGCTCGGCGCTTATCAGACGGAGTTTGTGACGGATGGATGGAAAGAGTATCCACTTGTCTACGCCGGACGCGGAAAGGAAGCGGACTATGACGGAGTGGATATGACAGGATGCCTTGTGATGGTGGATATCAACCAGCGAGATGAGTGGTGGATCAACTATCCGGTATATCAGGCCCACTTAAAGGGCGCGGCGGCGGTGATCGCGGTTCAGGACAACGGCTATGGAGAGATCAACAGTGAGGCGTTAAATGCCCAGGATATCGCAGGACCGAAGGACGCCCCGGCGTTTTCCATGTCGAGAAAGGATGCGGAGATCCTGAAAGCGGCATTAAAGGAGACACCGCGGATTACGGTACAGTTTGACGCAAAATCCGTAGTAAAGGAAAATATGCCGGCATATAATGTCTGGGGTACGATTCCCGGAAAAACGGATGGCATGATTCTGCTCAGCGGCCATTATGACTCCTATTTTGACGGTTTTCAGGATGACAACTGCGCCATCGCGCTGATGTTCGGCATTGCGAGAACACTTTTAGAGATCGGATATAAACCGGAGAAGACCATCGTTTTCTGCTGTATGGCGGCGGAAGAATGGGGGATCGAGAACTCCAAGTATGACTGGTCTACCGGTGCATGGCAGCAGGTATTTAAGCTCCGGCCGGAATGGCAGGGAAAGGTCATCGCGGACCTGAATTTCGAGCTCCCGGCCTACGCCCACAATCCCTGGGACGCGATCCGGTCCACCTACGAATATGAAGACTTCCTGACGGAATTTGTGAAAGAGTTTCCTGTGGACGCGAGAAAGGTCTACCCGGAAGGTCTCGGGGTCCAGTGCCCGATCGAGACGTGGTCGGATGATTTCTCCGTTGCGATCTCAGGAATTCCGTCCATGGTGAATGAATTCAGCAGCGCGGAGTTTATGGAGACCCATTATCACTCCCAGTTTGACAACGACGAGTATTACAACGCGGATGTGTTCCGGTTCCACCATGAGCTGTATGGACTTCTTGTCATGGCATTCGACCGGGTGAAAGTTGCGCCGGTGAATGTTGGAAGAACGCTCCAGGCGCTCCAGGAGAGCGTCAGACCGGTTACGGGACGGGAGGACGAGAAGAGTATCCGGGTTCTGCTGGAGCGGACGGCTGAGGCGAAGAAGATTGCGGATGAGGTGTACCGGAAGGTAAAAGAAATTAATGATGTGAAGAATGCCGATGCTGCATGCTGTATACATAAAGATGGTCAAGAATCTCATATAGAAGAAAAATCCGAGGCCGATGGGGCGGATGCAGCGGATACAGAAGCGAATGATAGAAACGCTGCGCTCCAGAAACAGCTTCTTTACTTATTCCGCAAATGCCAGGATTATTTCGTCCGCCTGAACTGGCACGATGAGGTCCTGTTCCCCCACGAGGCCGCCCAGAGCAATCTGCGCCATATCTGCGACGCGGTCCGAAGCCTGGAGAACAGGGATGTGCAGGGGGCCCTGGATGCCCTGTACCTGGTGGACAACAACCAGTACGCGTTCCAGTTCGATGATGAAGTGTACCACTACTTTACGGAATATGTCCTGAATCAGGACTGTGACCGGTTACAGTGGGGTGCCGGACGGATCGTCCACCATGTGGATCTCTCGAAGGAGGTCAAGAGCCTCCAAAAGAAGATCGCGGAAGGCAGACATGACGTGTCGGAGGAACTTGCCGCTCTCAGAAAAATGGAAGAAGAGCAGCTTGTCTGCTTTGACGATGATATACGATATATGACCCAGGCCGTGGATACGTTGACGGCAGGGTTAAAAAAAGCGAAAGAGGTGTTGGATTTTTAGTTATGGACAGCCAGATATTGTACCGGGTACAGAGAGAAGATCTGCCCAGGCTCCAGAAGATGCTGGTAGAATGTTTTGCCAGGGACCCGCTCTATGAGACTCTGATTCCGGATGCCGAGACGAGAAAACGGCTGATGCCGGAGCTTTTTGAGTGTGATCTGAACGAATTTTATGAGACATGTGAGATCTTTGCGGACAGCCCGGAGTTAAACGGACTGTTGGTCGTCTCCGATGAGGCGGAGGAGTATGATCCGGTCCGCTTTTACCTGACGGAGGCGTGGGCATCCTTGAAGACAGATGAGTATCTGATCAAGGAGGATAAGAGCTTAAAGACGCTGTGGAATTTTATCAGGGGACGTGATTACTTAAACTCCCACTGGACCGCCCAGCTCCACCAGGAGAACCGTTTACATATCATCTATCTCGCGGTGAGCCCGAATGTGCAGCACCACGGAGTTGCGGAGAAGCTTATGGATGACGCGATCCGCTATGCGGAGGAACATCGGATGATGATCTCGCTGGAGACACATAATGAGAAGAATGTGGCGTTTTATGCGCATTTTGGATTTAAGGTGTTTGGGATCGTCGAAAAGGGGATGGGACTAAAGCAGTATTGTTTAGTAAGAGAAATTTGACAATAGAGACTTAACTCAACATTTTGTACATAAAACAAGGACCTCAGCGATTGGCAGCCGCTGAGGTCCTTGTTTTTATGGTATATATTGAGGAATAAACTTGCCCTTATTGGCAAATGGGGCAACTATATGAAATGCGGGATCAATTATCTCTGAACACGTCCGGATCCATCGCCGCCAGCTAATTTCTTAACTTCGTCTACGGAAACCATGTTCATGTCGCCTTCGATGGAGTGCTTTAAGCAGGAAGCTGCTACTGCGAACTCGATGATGCTCTGAGCATCCATGTCGCTTAAGCAAGCGTAGATCAGTCCGCCGCCGAAGCTGTCGCCGCCGCCTACACGGTCAACGATGTGCATTGCGTATTTCTTGCTGAAGTAGTAGTCCTTGCCATCGTATAACATAGCGGACCAGTTGTTATCGTTTGCGGAGATGGACTCACGAAGTGTGATAGCAACCTTCTGGAAACCGAAACGGTCAGCAAGCTGTTTTGCAACGTCCTTGTAACCCTCGTGGTTTACAGCGCCCTTTGTAACGTCTGTGTTGGAAGCCTTGATACCGAATACATCGGAAGCATCCTCTTCGTTTGCGATGCAAACATCAACATATTTGCAGAGCTCACCCATAACCTCGCCTGCTTTTGCCTTTGTCCAGAGTTTGTTTCTGTAGTTCAAGTCGCAGGAAACAGTGATGCCGAGTTCTTTTGCTTTCTTACAAGCTTCAAGGCAGATAGCAGCAACAGTATCGTTTAATGCCGGTGTGATACCTGTGAAGTGGAACCAGTCAGCGCCCTCGAAGATCTTAGCCCAGTCGAAATCTTCCGGTGTAGCCTCGGAGATTGCGGAATGTGCGCGGTCGTAGATAACCTTGGACGGTCTCTGGGAAGCACCCTTCTCGAGGAAGTAGATACCTACACGGTCACCGCCGCGTGTGATAGTGGAAGTATCAACGCCGTATCTTCTTAACTCGTTGACAGCAGCCTGGCCGATCTCGTGCTTCGGAAGCTTTGTAACGAATGCAGCGTCAAAACCGTAGTTTGCAAGGGAAACAGCTACGTTAGCCTCGCCGCCGCCGTAAGTAGCGCCGAAGTTGTTAGCCTGAACGAAACGATAGTATCCCTCCGGAGCGAGACGGAGCATGATTTCACCAAATGTAATAACTCTCTTGGACATGAGGATTCTCCTTAAATATTTATAATATGATTTATAGTCATGAACTGCGTGGGCTGGGGGAGAGCGCAAATCACGTTTCCTTCCAGCCCGTACGGCGTAAAATTACGCTTGCCGTATAATACGGGAACCGCGAACTCCGCTTCGCTACGTTTGCGTAGCGTGACGGGAAGTGCGAACTTCACTTCGTTTCGTTTGCACAGCGCGACGGGAACCGCGAACTCCGCTACGCTACGTTTGCGTAGCGTAAAATTGCACAACGTGCAATTTTACTTATTTCTGTACAAGGTGTACTGCGAAGCCGCCGATCTCGTCTGCGAGATAGATTGCTGTCATCTTGTCGCCTTTGAACTTAGCGGACTCTTCGTTGAATTTGTAGCCCATCATCTCAAGGTAGTTCTTAGCTCTTACTACAGAGTTTGTAGCAACGGCGATATGACCCTTGGAGCCAAGTCCCTTGGACTTCATAGCCTCAACAGCGGTTCCTGCGAATACGGAGCTGTTGCCGACTTTCTTTGTGAATCCGAACAGACCGTCGAATGCGTCAGCAGTTTTTTCAGCTTCTGTCTCGCTGTCGCAGTTGATTCCGATATGAGCAAGCTCAAAACCGAGCATTGTCTGAACAGCTTCCTTTGTGAGGTCGCGGATCTTATCGAACTCACCGGCAGCTACGAGGTCTTTCTTAACCATCCAGCTTCCACCGCAAGCAAGGATCTTGTCAAATGCAAGGTAGGAGTTGATGTTCTTAGCGTTGATTCCGCCTGTCGGCATGAACTTCATCTGTGTGTACGGAGCTGCCATAGCTTTGATCATGTTGATTCCGCCGGCCTGCTCAGCCGGGAAGAATTTAACAACATCAAGGCCGAGGGAGATCGCCATCTCAACATCGCTCGGATTGGAAGTACCCGGAGTTACCGGAATTCCCTTATCTACACAGTATTTAACAACGGTCGGGTTTAAGCCCGGGCTTACGATAAATTTTGCGCCTGCGTTTACTGCACGGTCAACCTGCTCAATTGTAAGAACAGTACCTGCACCAACTAACATCTCCGGAAATTCTTTTGCCATAATACGGATGGACTCTTCTGCTGCAGCTGTACGGAATGTAACCTCAGCGCACGGAAGACCGCCCTCGCAAAGTGCCTTTGCAAGCGGTGCTGCGTCCTTTGCATCGTCAAGTACAACGACCGGAACAATACCAATTTTCTGGATCTTCTCTAAAACTTCGTTCATGATTCCTGTCTCCTTTTTTGCTTTATAAATTTAGGAAATTCAGTTTTAGTCAATAATCAAGTCATATTGAGTTTCAATACCGGTTCCATAATACGGAACTAAGTTTCGCAATGCGGTATCATCTAAATTAGATTATACTCATGAGATACGAATTGTCAATAGCGAAAAAGCCTAATTTTACTGGATTTTCTGAGTAAAACTGCCGAAAAACAAATCGCTTCATTTTATTATGGAAGTGTGGTAAACTATAGAAAGCGAAAACAGAGTAACTGCGAAAAATATGAGATGACTGCAGCAGCTGTCCTGTAAACCTGTGCGATCACTGTGCAGGCCGCAACAGCCCAAAAGATGTCAGGCAGTTTAAGAAAGGGATAACGACGATTATATGGATATACAGTTTCAGAAGCTGGGGGCCGAGAATTTTGCGGAGCTCAGCAAGTACTATGGAAGGCGCCACGACAATACATGCGACAGTGTGATGCTTGACAATTTTCTCTGGGCGGATTATTATCATGTCCACTTTTGCGAGAGAGATGACAAGGCGATTCTCTGGACCATGAAGATTTTAGGAAAGATGTACGCATCTCTTCCTGTGTGCGCCATCGAAGATATGCCCCACTACTTTAAAGAGATTGAACAATATTTCAACGAGAACCTTCATCTGCCGCTTGAGATCTACCTGGCGGACCAGGAGGCGGTGGATTATTTAAAGCTTCCGGCGGACCGCTACTCCGTAACGGAGCTTCCGGATGCAAAGGATTACCTTTACAGCGCGGAGGCGTTGAAGACATTGTCCGGAAAAGCACTTCATAAGAAGAAAAACAACCTGAACGCATTCAAGAAAGCATATGACGGAAGATATGAGTACCGGACGCTCTGCTGTTCGGATGGCTGCGAGATCTGGAAGTTTCTGGATCAATGGAGAGAGGGAAAAGGCCAGGAGGTCGAGGGACACTTGGATTATGAAGTGGAAGGAATCCACGAGATCTTAAGAAACTGCTCGATGCTTTCGGTTCGCATGGGCGGAATCTATGTGGATGACCAGCTGGAGGCGTTCTCCATCGGAAGCTATAACAGTAAGGAAAAGATGGCGATCATCCATATCGAAAAGGCGAACCCGGAGATGCGCGGACTTTATCAGATGATCAACCAGCAGTTCCTGATCCATGAATTCCCGGAAGCGGAGATCGTAAACCGCGAGGATGATATGGGACTCCCGGGACTCCGTCAGGCGAAGATGTCCTATGCGCCGATGGATTTCGCGAGAAAGTATCGGATTAAACAGTTAGATTTTGAGGCACAGAGCGCGGAGTAAAGTATGATACGGTATTTGGAGACAGAAGAGAAGGGAAACTGCCGGAATCTCTGGAGAGAGGCGTTCCCGGAAGATTCCACGGAATTTTGTGATTATTATTTTAAGGAAAAAATGAAGGACAACAAGGTACTTGTCCGGGAGGAGAACGGTGAGATTGTATCCATGCTCCACCGGAACCCCTATAGGATCTATATGCGGGGAAGTGAGACCGTGTGCGACTATATCGTCGGCGTTTCCACCCTGGTTGCCGAGCGTCACAAGGGATACATGAGAAGTCTCATGCTGGCCATGCTGCGGGATATGCAGGAAGAACGTATGCCGTTTACGTTCCTGATGCCGGCGAGAGAGTCCCTGTACCGTCCTTATGATTTCCGGTATATTTATGATCAGCCGCGCTGGGTCCTCAAATATAATCCCCACATCCACAGAGAGCCCTGTAACCTGAAGACGCTGGGCGCAGATCTGGCGGAGTGGCAGACTGCCTGGTTAAAGAGACAATATGAGGTCTTTGCGATCCGCGATGAGGCATATTTACAGCGGATGGAGAAGGAGCTTGCCAGCGAAAATGGAACCTGCACACTGCTCTACGACGATGACTGGTTTATCGGAATGCAGAGTGAGTGGGGCTTAAAGGAGCGGGAGATGCGATATCTCTACACCGGAGAACATTACCGGAGCGAGGCGGGACGGAAGCCGGCGATCATGGCACGTATCGTCTGCATGCCGGAGTTCGTAAAGACGATCCGGTTATCGGAGAACTGTCCGCAGGATGAAGTGACGGTGGAGATCGGGATCAACGATCTCTTCGTACCGCAGAATCAGGGTGCATGGCTGTGGCAGTTGACAAAGGAAGGCTCCAGGATGATCCAGGAATCCCGGTTTATTGCAAAGGGGAAAATGGAGGTCCTGACGATCTCAGAGCTTACCGAGTGGCTGTTTGGATACCGGACACCGGAGCAGGTGGCAAAGATCCCGTATGGGGAGTATATTGAGCCGTTTCGCGGAGTGTTCTTAGATGAAGTTGTATAGTAACTTTTCAGTAGGTCTGCGCATTTACTGCACTGATCGTAAGAAAACTTAGGCTGAAAGGCAAAAATCTCATCGGCATAGCCGATTTGGAATGGATTTTTGCGCGTGACTGTGTACTGAACAGTTACGTTGTATAAATGATATCAGGGTCAAACGGTGCATGATCTGCTGACAGCAAAGCAGAAAAGCGCAGGATATAACAGGAAGGAGAGATCTGTCATGACAGAGCGGGAAACATTAAAAAAGTGGCTGGATGAGAGCAGCAATATCGTATTTTTCGGCGGTGCCGGCGTGTCCACGGAGAGCCATATTCCGGATTTCAGGAGTACGGACGGGCTGTACAACCAGCAGTATGATTATCCGCCGGAGACGATCTTAAGCCATTCCTTCTATATGAGAAAGCCGGAGGAATTTTATCGTTTCTACCGGAATAAGATGCTGTTTCCGAATGCGGAGCCAAACAGGGCCCATAAGGCGCTTGCGAGGTTAGAGGAAATGGGAAAATTGAAGGCGGTCGTAACACAGAATATCGACGGACTGCATCAGAAAGCGGGCAGCAGGGAGGTTTTGGAGCTCCATGGTTCCGTACTGCGGAATTACTGTACGCGCTGCGGAAAGTTCTATGGGCTGGATGCGATCTTAAATTCTACGGGAGTTCCAAAATGTACCTGCGGCGGAACGATCAAGCCGGATGTAGTCCTCTATGAGGAAGGGCTGGATCAGGAGACCATTGAGAAATCCGTGAAATATATCGCGAATGCGGATGTGCTGATCATCGGCGGGACGTCCCTCACGGTATATCCTGCAGCGGGACTCATCGATTATTATCGGGGACATAAGCTGGTCCTCATCAATAAATCCGTGACACCGATGGACAACCGCGCGGATCTCGTGATCAGCGGGCCGATCGGGGAGGTCCTCGGGGACGCAGTCGGAGTGTGATCCCGGAAAGAATATCAGGGCAGGAAACAGAGACTATGCTGGGATAAATGCGGAATACGGGAGGCAGAGATATGTATCAGGCAGCAGCAGATCGGTATGATACGATGGAATACAAGCGATGCGGAAGGAGCGGACTGAAGCTTCCGCGGATCGCGCTGGGACTCTGGCAGAATTTCGGGCTGGAGAAGACAATCGCGGAACAGGAGGAGATCCTGTGCCGTGCTTTCGACCGCGGGATCACACACTTTGATCTTGCGAACAACTACGGACATCCGGCAAACGGCCTTGCGGAGAAAAATTTCGGTCAGGCGCTTAAGGACTGTCTTGGTACATACCGGGATGAGCTTGTGATCTCCACAAAAGCCGGTTACGATATGTGGCCGGGACCGTATGGCAACTGGGGATCCAGAAAGTATCTGATGGCGAGTCTCGACCAGAGCTTAACGCGAATGGGACTGGATTACGTGGATATTTTCTACCACCACAGACCGGACCCGGAGACACCGATGGAGGAAACCATGGGGGCGCTCAGCGACATCGTCCGCAGCGGAAAGGCCCTTTATATAGGACTTTCCAACTATAAAGAGGAAGAAACGAGAAAAGCGGTCAGGATCTTAAAGGAGAACGGAACACCGTGCCTGATCCACCAGCCGCGCTATAATATGCTGGAGCGTTGGGTGGAAGACGGACTTCTCTCCGCGCTTGATGAAAACGGAGTGGGCTGTATCTGCTTTTCCCCGCTCGCTCAGGGCGCACTGACAGATAAATACCTGAAGGGGATTCCGGCAGGTTCCCGCGCATCCCGTGAGGGAACGACGGTGGCACAGCGGTATCTTTCTGATGAACAATTAGAAAAAATCAAACAATTAAACCAACTTGCGGAAGAACGCGGACATACGCTGGCGCAGATGGCTATCGCCTGGATCTTACGCCGCCCGGAGGTGACAACGGTTCTGGTGGGCGCCAGCAGGGTTTCACAGCTGGATAACAGTCTTGCGGCGCTTGGGTGCACGGGATTTTCGGAGGATGAGCTGAAAAGGATCGACGAGATTCTGGCATAAAAGAACTTAGAACAGGATCAACACGCAGAAAACGTATGAAGCGTGAAAATTTGTAAGAAATAAGAGATCGTTTGAGAAGACAGGTTTCAGGCAACAGGAGACATAGAGAATGGTATATGAAGTAGGCGATATCGTAAAATTAAAGAAACCGCATCCCTGCGGCAGTCAGGAATGGGAAATCCTGCGCGTGGGCGCGGACTTCCGCTTAAAATGCATGGGCTGCGGTCATATGGTCATGGTGACGAGACGGCTGGTGGAGAAGAATACCAGAGGACTCAGGAAGCCGGATGGGACGGAAGTAAAATAAATGGAGACTGGAAAAGAGACGCTAAAACAACAGGCATACAGGATTATAAAAAATAAGATCCTATATTGCGAATATGCTCCAAATGAGATTCTTAATGAGGAATTGCTGTTAAAGGATACAGGGTGCAGCCGTGCTCCAATACGGGATGCGCTAAGCCGCCTGGAACAGGAACACCTTTTGGTGATTATGCCGAAAAAGGGAATCCGAATTGCGGATGTGAACCTCAACGACATCACCTCTGTATTTGAAATGAGATGTATGGTAGAGCCGTATGTGATACGGATGTATGGAGAATGTCTTGATAAGGAAAAACTGAGAAAATACAGAAAACGGTTCGAGAGTGACATTACTCCGGAAAGGGTAATGAAAGCGGCAAAAGAAAATCGCCTGCTTGAAATGTACACGTTGGATGATGAATTCCATCAGTATCTTATCCAAAGCAGCCCCAATCCGTATATGTGGTTGTCGATGGAATTGATCTATAATCAGAATATCCGTCTTCGTGTTCTCACCAGTATAGACCGAGGCAGACTCATGAAGTCAAATCCGGAGCATACTGCGATCATTGATCTTCTTCTCGAAGACAGGTATGAAGATGCTGCGGAAGAAATGAAAAATCATTTAAATAAGGCAAAACAAGGTTCCTTCGATGCTTTGATAAAAAATGGAGGATGGAACAAACGGGGAGAAAAATTTCCTGCGGAAATCATGTAATAAAAAATCTGCTGTCCGGGAGACTGGTCAGCAGATTTTTTTGGGGCAATCTATTGGAAAATAAAAGATAAAATATGTTGAAAATGACAAATTGACAAATCAAGATGAGGGGAGTAATATAAAATTATCTGATACATGTAACAATAAATGAAACATTAAATATAAGAGGGGTATATTTATGAATAAAAAAGAAATGTTTGTGCAGATGCGTGAAAAACTTTATACACCAGTTGTCGGCGATATTCTTGACGGTATGGGCTATTATCATCAGTTCCTTCCGCCGGAGATCCGTCCACTGAAGCCGGACTTCAAGCTTGCAGGAATCGCAATGCCGGTTCTGATGATCGATGTGTTCGGACCGCAGAAGAAACCGTTCGGACTCTTAACAGAGGCACTGGATCAGCTCCAGGAAGATGAGATCTATATGGCAGCAGGCGGCGCAATGCGGTGCGCTTACTGGGGAGAACTCCTGACTGCTACAGCGAGAACGAGAAAAGCGGCCGGTGCAGTATTAAATGGATGGCACCGTGATACACCACAGGTATTAGAGCAGGACTGGCCGGTATTCAGCAGGGGGTGTTATGCGCAGGATTCCTCAGTGAGGACCCAGGTCGTTGATTATCGCTGCACCGTAGAGATGGGACAGGTTACGATCCATCCGGGAGACTATGTTTTCGGAGATATCGATGGTGTCCTTGTAATTCCGGCAGAGATCGCGGATGAGGTAATCGAAAAATCCCTTGAAAAGGCAGCAGGAGAGAAGCTGGTTCGAAAAGCGATTGAAGGCGGAATGAGCTCAACAGACGCATTTGCTAAATTTGGAATCCTTTAGAGAAAACAGATCGAAAAAGGAGTGGAGTATGGAAGAAGAAAAAGCGGCGTTTCAGATCGACGAGCGTGACAATGTGGCGACGGCGTTAAAGAAGCTTGAGCCGGGAGTAGCAAAACTTCTGGGAGACAGTCAGGAGAAGGAGATTCAGATAAAAGAGGAGATCCCAGCGGGCCATAAGGTGGCGTTAAGGGATATAGCATCTGGAGAGAACATTATTAAATATGGCGTGGTGATCGGTCGTGCGACGAAGAATATTCCAAAGGGAAACTGGGTGCATTTGCATGTAATGTGCAGCATTTATGATCAGCGTTCCAGCCATCTCGATGTGCATACGGGAGCTCCGAAAGATACGCAATATGAATAGTGGGGACCAGAAATGAATAATGCAGAAATTTCTTGGATGGGATATGAACGAAAAAATGGTAAAAAAGGGATCAGAAACCGGGTGCTTGTGATCTACACCGTGAAATGTGCGGAACATGTGGCGAGGAAGATCGTAGAAGAGGTCAATCATCCGGATGTCGAGCTTTTAGGCTTTGACGGTTGTACGGACAATCAGTATGCAGTAAATCTTCTGATTAGTCTGATCCGCCATCCAAATGTAGGTGCAGTTATTACCATCGGCCTCGGATGTGAATATGTTCAGCCGGAATGGTTGGAGGAGATCGCAGTGAAAGAAGGAAAGCCGGCGTCTTGGATGCGGATCCAGGATGTGGGTGGAACAGTTCCGTCCATCAAAAAAGGTGTTTCATGGATTCATGAGGCGTTAAAAGAGCTGGAACATACACGGCGGATTCGGATGACACTTCGGGATCTGGTGATCGGAGCAGAATGCGGTGGAAGCGACTATACGAGCGGACTCGCCGGAAATGTTGTGGTGGGACGCTTGTTTGACCGGGTTGTAAAGGCCGGTGGAACGGCAATTTTTGAGGAGATTGTTGAGGCGGTTGGCCTTGACTGGCTTTTAATATCCCGCGCGGCATCAGAAAAGGCGAAAAAAGAGATTCAGTATACATATGATAAGGCACTTGAGTATTGTAAATCTGTCCGGCAGTATTCTGTGAGTCCGGGCAACTTTGCAGGTGGACTCTCAACGATTGAGGAAAAGAGCATGGGAGCGGTGATCAAGAGTGGATCAAGCCCAATTCAGGGAGTGATCAAGGTATCAAGTCCGCCATCTGAACACGGCCTCTGGCTTCTGGATTCCACTCCAGATCCATATTGGATGCAGTTTGGAATAACAAATCCGAATGATTCCGAAGGTCTGATGGATCTGATCAGCTGTGGGGCGCATATTGTTTTACTGGTTACAGGCCGGGGAAATGTTGTTGGAAGCGCAGTGAGTCCGTGTGTGAAGATCACGGGAAATCGGGAAACATTTCAGCGGATGAGCGGAGATATGGATTTTGACGCGAGCCCGGTCTTGTACGGAGAATGTACACAGGATGAACAGACGGATCGCCTCTTGGACTATGTGGTGAAGGTGGCGGATGGAATTCCGTCTAAAGGTGAAGAACTGGGGCACAGGGAATACTTTATACCGTATAAATATCAGGAAAAAACAGTTGCATTCCGGAAATGTGAAATGACGGAGATGTGAGGAATATGGAGGAAGTCATGGCGGCTTTTACGGAAGAACAAAAAACAAATTTTTCCATGGGAAAATGGTATGATCTTACTGGCAAAACAGCGGTCGTAACCGGAGGAATTACGGGACTTGGTCTTGCAATTACGAGATGTCTTGTGAGTGCAGGAGCAAAGGTCGTTGCATTGAGCCGTACAGATGAGAAAAAGGGAAACGAGATTTTAAAGGAATTCGGAGGAAAGGCAATATTCTATCAGTTTGATATCACAGACACAGATTATGCCCAAGATATTGCGGACAGGATTGTAAAGGAACAGGGACCGGTGGATATTCTGGTGAACAATGCCGGAAATCATTGCAAAAAATTTATCTGGGATATGAGCGTGGAAGATTACAAGAGCGTTCTAGATGTTCATCTTGTCGGTGCGTTTGCACTTACAAAAGCTTTTATTCCGCAGATGAAAGAGCGCGGCTGGGGAAGAATTATCTTCCAGGCCAGCATGACAAGTTATATTGGACAGCCACAGGTCTGCGGTTACTCGACGGCAAAGGCGGGATACCTTGGATTGATCCATACGCTGACCGCTGAAGTTGCAGAATACGGAATCACTGTAAATGCCATCGCCCCTGGCTGGATCGATACACCGATGTTCCATAAAGCAGTAGATAACGATCCGCCACGTCAGGCGAAGATCCTTGGAAGGATTCCGGCAAAGAGCGTGGGAGATCCGATGGATGTCGGCATGTGCGCTGCATTCCTTAGCAGTGATGCTGCAAGATATATTTCAGGTACATGCATTCCGGTCGATGGCGGTGCGCTGATTGGATTCTAATCGAAGAGGAGAGTAAAGACAGATGAAAACAGTAAAGATGCTTGCGCCGGGCAAGATTGATGTGATCCAGACAGAAAAACCGAAGCTGGAAAAAGGAACAGCTCTGCTTGAAATCTTATATGGTGGAATCTGCGGAAGTGATCTTGGAACATACCGGGGAAACCTCCCATATGTTGCTTATCCGAGAATCCCGGGACACGAATTTTCTGCCCGTGTGGTCGAGGTGGATAAAAATGAGTATGGAATCAAGCCGGGAATGATCGTGACGGCAAATCCGTATTTTAACTGCGGAAAGTGTTATTCCTGCCGTAGAGGACGCGTGAACTGCTGCAGTCACAACGAAACGATGGGCGTACAGCGCGAAGGCGGATTTTCAAACTATATCACAATGCCTTTGGAGCGGATCTATGCCGGAAAAGGACTGGACCCAAAGCTTCTCGCAATGGTGGAACCGTTCTGCATCAGCTATCACGGAATTAAGAGAGCGGATGTTCGGCCGGGAGATAAGGTTCTTATCGTGGGTGCGGGAACTATCGGTCTTTTGGCGGCTGTTTCTGCGAAAATGCGCGGTGCGAAGGTCTATATTTGTGATGTTCTTCCAGAAAAACTGGAATTTGCTAAGAAATTTGGAATTGACGGAACAATCTGCAACACCAGTCCAGAGGTATTTGAGGCGGGTGTAAAAGCTGTTGTTGGCGATGATGGATTCGATATTACGGTGGAAGCAGTTGGCTTTCCACAGACATTGCAGAACTGCTTTGATGCGGTATGTTTCGGCGGAAAAGTTCTGGTGATAGGTGTTGGAAAGAAAAATCTCGACTTTGATTTTACTGTAATCCAGAAAAAGGAATTGGACATCAGAGGTTCGAGAAATGCGCTGAAATCGGATTTTCAGGAAGTGATCGATCTTCTGCTGTCTGATAGGATCGATATCTCGTCGATGATTTCTCGTGTATTTTCGGCGGAGCAGGCAGCGGACGCATTCATGTATTTCGACAAGACCCCAAGTGCGGTAAAAGTAATGATCGAGTTTGGAAAATAGTTGTTGCTAACTATCAATATTAAAGAAAAAGGAGAACAAAGAGATGAAAATGAAAAAAATCACAGCACTTGCAATTGTAGGAAGTATGGCGACGATGAGCCTGACAGCATGCAGCGGATCTTCTGCAGTGGAGACAACAGCTGCAGCAGGGACAACGGCAGTTGCTGAAGACGCGACAACAGCTGCAGCCGCTGAATCTAATCAGGACGCAATTGTACTTCAGGTTGCATTCGAGAACTCCATCTCCGAGCCGATCGGCCAGGGCGTTGAAAAAGCGCAGGAGCTCCTGAAAGAGAAATCTGGTGGCAGCATGGAGATTCAGATCTATCCGGATTCCCAACTTGGCGATAAGTCTTCCTTGATTGACTCCATGTTGCTTGGCGAGAATGTCTGCACGGTAGCAGACGGAGCTTTTTATGCCGACTACGGTGTACCGGATTTCGGTATCGTATTCGGACCATTCCTGTTTGATTCCTGGGATCAGTGTTGGGCACTTGTCGAGTCAGACTGGTACAAAGAACAGTGCGATAAACTGGAAGAGAAAGGCTTGAAGCTGGTTGCCTCCAACTGGATCTATGGTGAGAGACATACTCTTACAACTGTTCCGGTCAACACAGTTGATGACTTAAATGGTTTAAAGATCCGTGTCCCGTCCAATGAGATCCAGTCCAAGGGTTTTGATGTACTTGGTGCAACATCCACAGGTATGGCGCTTGGCGATGTTTACCAGGCGCTTCAGACAAAGACTATCGACGGTGCAGAGAATCCGTTAGCAACATTATACGGAAGAAAGCTTCATGAGGTTGCTAAGTACTTGATTCTTGACGGACATGTAAAAAATTTTACAACATGGGTAGTATCCGCAGATTGGTTTAATGGTCTTACAGAAGAGCAGCAGGGCTGGGTGCTTGATTCATTCAAGGAAGCGGGCGAGTATAATAACGAAGTTCAGCAGGCGGCTGATGCAGAGTATCTCCAGAAGATGAAAGACGAAGGTGTAACGGTTGTTGACCCATCTGAGGAAGTATTGGCTGCATTCAAAGAGAAGGCACAGCCGTTTTACGATATGGGTGCTGATTTCGGCTGGAGCGATGGTCTTTATGACACAGTTAAAAAAGCTATGGGAGCAGAATAAGACAGAAAAAAGACTTTCATGAGTGAATAAAGGGGCGGGGAATTCAGAAAATAACTGAATTCCCTGCCTCTATTTGCAACAGATTTATGGCAGAACGCAGAAGTGGCAGGCAGATGCTTCCAATCACACAAGACAGTTAGAAGCTTCAGCTTTACAGTACAGAACAAGTTGAAGCTTTTATAAAAGGTTACAAATAATTGTTACCGCATCCTGCGGCCCCCCAGTATTCGGGATATCGTACTTTGCATATTTCTTATATAATCCGCGTCGCGTGAGATAGGTATTCTCGATCTCCTCTTTTGTGTGGTTCTTAAATAACGGCCGTTCCGGATGCAACGCAAGATTCCGGTAGCAGTCCTCGAACGGGCGGTCGATATAGAAGATCGTGCCGCTCTTCGCGAGGATCTTTCCGTTCCGGTCAAAGGTCAGCATTCCACCTCCGGTGGAGACCACGGACGGGCCGAGGCCGCATACCTGACGGGCGATCTCATGTTCATAGTCCCGGAACAAAGACTCCCCGCCTTTTGCGAAGATCTCCGGGATCGTCATTTTGTAATGTTCGATCAGCATCTGATCCGTATCGTAAAACGGGAGACCGAGCTGTTCGGAGAGAAGTTTCCCGATAGTGGTCTTTCCGCTGCTTGTGAAGCCGCATAAAATAATTGGATGTTCTGGTGTCATGTCTGGTTCCTCTCGAAAGGCCTGCGTATTCAGGCGAAAATATTCTGCGTTTTCTATCTTGCTTCGGTTGATGGAAAATGAGCTGGATGTACCGGTTCGTAAATAAAAACATATTTAAAATATCATAAATATAGTAGAAACGCAATAAAAGTGAAAGCAAAGTGCTGCGGTACATAAAATCGCTGCAGTTCGTGCAACGAATGAACGGGAAGTGCAAAGCTTTTTACTCCGACTTCAACAATGGGTAATGCCCCAAAAACTGCTGCAGCGCCAGATTCCCGGAGGATCTTTTCCACGCCGCGATGATCTCAACGACCTCCTCTTCGCCGATCAGCGGAATAAACACAAGGTTTTCCGCATTTGTCAGCTTATGCGTCACATAGGAGGGAATAATGGAGATCCCTTCCTCGATGGATACCATCATGAGAATGCTTTCCACATCATTGGAACGGAAAAAGATGTCCGGATGATATCCGGCCTGTTCATACATCTCGTAGAAGCGGAGGTCACTGACGGAATCTCCGGTGCTGGACGGGGTCATGAACAGCAGGCGTTCGCCGTGGAGCTCTGACCGCCGAAGGGATTCACGCCTGGAAAGCGGATGATTGCTGTAAACAGCTACCATCAGAGGACTGCGTTCAATGAGCCGGTATTCAATGGACTCGTTTTTCACAAGCTCCGTGCTGTCCCAGGTAAAAATAATATCATATTCGTCTTTCAATAGCCCCGCGGCGAGAAGATCGGTGTTCCGGCGGTAACAGGAGACAAGAATATTTGGATATTTATTATGGAAGAAACGCAGGGAGTTGGAAAAATTGCTTCGCTCAAAGCCTTTTGTATATCCGATCCGCAGGGTTCCTACCATACCGGTTGAAACCTCCTGAATCCGGTTTACCGCCTGATCAATGCGGCCGAGGATCGATCTTGCATCACTTAAAAATGCGCTTCCGGCCGGAGTCAGGGAGATCGGGCGGCTCGACCGGTCAAAGAGCGGGACGCCGAGGCTGTCTTCTAACGCGCGGATCTGCTGGGTGATGGCAGTCTGGGTAATATAAAATTGATCTGCGGCTTTTGTGAAGCTGCGGCATTCAGCGGCGGTTACGAAGTAGCGCAGCTGGTTTGTGTTCATAAGCTCCTCCTAAAAAATAGGAATAAATCGCCCCACTCTGTGGGAAGGATCGTTACTCTTCGTAAAACATAAGTTTTTCTTATGATATCATACAAAATGCGCGGTTGCAAATCCTTTTACCGGGCGGTATCATAAGACTACTGATGCTGGATGGCGGTACAAGGGCAGATATGTTTCAAACGGAACATGCTGTACCATACCGAATACAGTGAAGGCAGCAGGATAAGAGCTGCGGATAAGACAGGCGTGGGCCGCAGCCGTAAGAGGGGAGTTATGTTTATGAAACGAGAAAATTTTGGCTCACGTTTAGGCTTTTTACTGGTAAGCGCGGGCTGTGCGATCGGAATTGGAAATGTGTGGCGGTTTCCGTATGTAGCGGGACAGAACGGCGGCGGCGTGTTCGTCCTGTTCTACCTGCTGTTCCTGTTGTGTATGGGCGTCCCGGTCCTCACGATGGAGCTTGCGGTGGGTCGTGCGGGACGAAAGAGCGCGGTCGGCGCGTATCGGGCACTGGAAAAGCCGGGCAGTAAATGGCATGTACACGGATGGTTCTGTATCCTTGGCTGTTACCTGTTAATGATGTACTACACGACCGTATCCGGCTGGATGCTCAGCTATTTCGTGAAGTTCGCGACGGGAACATTCACCGGAATGAATGCGGATCAGGTCGCGGGAGTATTTGGGGATATGCTTGGCAATCCCGGTGAGATGGGATTCTGGATGGCTGTGACTGTTGTTGCCGGATTCTTTATCTGCAGCAGAGGTCTTCAGAATGGCCTTGAGAAGATCACAAAATGGATGATGGCGGCGCTGTTATTGCTGATCCTGGTGCTTGCGGGACACAGCCTGATCCTTCCGGGCGCGAAAGAGGGACTGAGCTTTTATCTTCTCCCGGATTTCAAACGCGCATCGGAGGTCGGGCTCGGATCGGTGATCATGGCGGCCATGAACCAGTCCTTCTTTACATTAAGCCTTGGCATTGCGGCAATGGAGATCTTCGGGAGCTACATGTCCGAGGAACATACGCTTGCAGGTGAGGCGGTACGGATCTGCGGCCTTGATACGCTGGTAGCCCTTTCCGCCGGACTGATTATCTTCCCGGCATGCTTTTCTTTCGGAGTACAGCCGGATGCCGGTCCACAGCTGATCTTTATCACACTTCCGAACGTGTTTGCCAACATGGCAGGCGGACGGATCTGGGGCATGCTGTTCTTCTTATTTATGTCGGCGGCAAGCTTCTCAACCGTTATCGCCGTGTTCGAAAATCTGCTTTCCAGCTGCATGGATAACTTCGGATGGAGCAGAAGGAAAGCTTCCGTGATCAACTGTATTTTCGTGCTGATCGCCAGCCTGCCTTGTGTTCTGGGCTACAATGTATGGAGCAGCCTCCACATCATCGGCGCGAGAGATGTTCTGGATTCTGAGGACTTCCTGGTCAGCAACCTGCTTTTACCGCTTGGATCCCTTGTTTACCTCTTATTCTGTGTGAGCAAGTGGGGATGGGGATATGATAAGTATCTCGCGGAGGCAAACAAGGGAGCGGGACTTAAGATGCCGAGGGCGAACTGGGCAAAGATCTATTTCCGGTATGTTCTTCCGGTGCTGATCCTGGTGATCCTGGTCCAGGGGCTGATCGGATAACAGGCTGTCCGATATGCACAAAATTCATAAAAAGACCGGAACCCATGAAGAACTTACCGATTTAACGCGATATACACATAAAAACTTTAAAGCGTAAAAGCTTTTGTGTTGAATATCGAAATAACCTGTGCTATAATAATCATCGCAAATACAAAAAAGAGGAGAGTACCACAATGAAAAAGATGATTGCACTGGGCATGGCCGCTATGATGTGCCTGTCCATGACTGCATGCAGTGTCTCCACATCTTCCAAGACCGAGACGACCGCAGCAGCAACAGAAGCAGCTGAGACAACTGCAGAAGCAGCAAAAGACAGCGAGACAACCGCAGAGGCTGCCGGCGATCTTGTTGCGACCGCAGATTATCCGACAAAACCGATCACAATGATCATTCCTTACGGTGCAGGCGGAACAACCGATACCTGGGGCAGAAAGCTTGCAGTTCTGCTTGAAAAATATTTAGGACAGCCGATCACCGTTACAAACCAGGGCGGCGCGTCCGGATCCATCGGAAGCCAGTTCGTAAAAGAGCAGCCGTCTGATGGCTACACACTTCTTGTCTGCGCGGAGACAATGGGAACCTACAGAACCATGAATATCTGCGACCTCGGATATGATGATTTCACCGTTATCTCTCCGTTAGTTGGTGATCCGAAGGTTCTTGTAGTCGGAAAAGACTCCAAGTACAACACACTTCAGGAGCTTCTTGATGCGATCAAGGAAAATCCGGGAAAGATCACAATGTCCCACTCCGGCCCTGGAGGAAGCGGACACAATCAGGGACTTGTATTAAAAGAGCTCGGCTATGAAGTTGCTATGACAAGCTTTGACTCCGGTAACGACGCGCTTCTCGGTGTTATCGGCGGACAGGTTGACTTCACAAACCCGAATATCTCCACACTCGGCGGCTATATCGAGAGCGGCGATGTGAAACCGTTAGCAGTATTCTCCGATAAGAGAATGGACGCTTACCCGGATATCCCGGCGTTTACAGAGACAGTTCCGGAAGCTGAAAAGTACTTAAATATCCCGTACACACTCCTTTCCTTCGTTGTAAATAACGATACACCGCAGGAGGTCGTTGATGTATTAAAGGCAGCATCTGAGAAGGTATTCGCAGATCCGGAGTGGACCGACTTCGTAAAACAGAACGCAGCGGATCCGGTATATGACGAGTACAAAGATGACGCATCGATCCAGGCATTCTATGACAACTGGAAATCCGTAATCTGCTGGTTACAGTATGACAACGGTGTTGCCGAGAAGAGTCCGGAAGAGTTCGGCATCAAGAGAATTGGAGAATAATCAATGAAGAATAAGATTCATTCGCTGATCGTCGAAGGAATTGTATTTTGCGGGAGCGGCCTTGTGCTGCTCTCGTATTCTCTTTCATCCTACGCGAAAGGGTTTAACAAAAGCTGGGCACAGTCCCCGTACCTGTTTCCGCTGATCGTGGCGATCGCCATGATCGGTCTGTCCTTATGGATCGTCGGAGAGGGAGTTACGGCGATGAAAAAGGCTGCCGCAAATCCAGATGACAAGAAGCCGGAAAAAGCAGGAAAAACAGAAAAGCGGCGCTGGGTCGTGATCGCCCTGATCCTCTGCGCGATCTACTATGCGGCACTCGCCTTCATTAAAATTCCGTATATCACCATCGGAATTTTATCTTTTGCGTATACATTTTCGACATTTGAGGTTGTGACGGTGGTATTCCTGATTGCCATGATGGTTTTCATGGGTGTCAGAAAAATTCCGGTCCTTGTCTTCGTGCCGATCGGAACCACCTTGTTCTTAAGCCTCGCATTCCGCACATTCTTACATGTGCTTCTGCCATAGAAAGGAGAAAGGAAAATGATGCAGATGTTATCCGTGGTCGATCCGCGGTTTATCCTTATGGTTCTCCTTGGTTCTGTGGCTGGTCTGTTCGTAGGAGCGATTCCGGGACTTTCCGTGTCCATGGCGACTGCGCTTCTCGTATCCATTACTTATACCTGGGAACATTCAGACGCCCTGGCGATGATCATGGGTGTCTATGTAGTCGGAGTCTTCTCCGGCGCGGTATCGGCGATCCTGATCAATATCCCCGGCGCGCCTTCATCGGTCGTAACGACACTGGACGGCTACCCGATGTCGAAAAAGGGTCAGTCCTACAAGGCGCTCTTTACCGCAACGATCTACTCGTTTATCGGAAGCTTATTTGGTCTTCTGGCTCTGGGACTCTTAGCGGAGCCGGTATCGAGAGTTGCGATCAAATTTACAAAGATGGACTATTTCCTTCTGGCTCTCTTCGGACTTGCGACAGTCGGTTCCGTCAGCACGAAGAACTACGCGAAGGGTCTTATCAGCGTTATGATCGGTCTTGTGATTAGCATGATCGGACTGGATCCACTGATGGGAACAAAGCGCCTGACCTTCGGGATCCAGAACCTCGCGGGCGGTGTCAGCACAGTCCCGGCGCTTGTCGGCTTTTTCGGCTTTGCAGAAGTGCTCTCTGTTGTATACAACATGAAGCAGGAGCAGAATGTCCTTGCGATGGAAAAGACGAAAGTCAGCCTGAAAGAGATCTTAA
>UMEM01007022.1_pt1 | contig 64508 bp, 53 predicted proteins | sample 1964761 | NCBI WGS metagenome assembly UMEM01 (sample SAMEA4836021, study PRJEB28245) | human gut metagenome | biome: gut microbiome; material: fecal sample | place: Denmark | collected 2008 | reverse complement strand
ATCTCCTCGTCCCCGATTTTTACGCAGACCTCAAAGGACTTGTTGTGGTCCGGCCCCTCTTCCTTGAGAAGTTCATAGACAAGCGTTTCTTTGTACTTTGCCTGAACCATTTCCTGCAGGATAGTTTTGCTATCGTAAAAGAGCTGTTTATGTTCAATATCATTCAGAATAAAACGATGGATGAACTCTTTTGCATTAGCAAGACCACCATCCAGATAAATTGCGCCGATGACCGCCTCCATCGCGTCAGAGACAACAGACGGCCGCTTCCTTCCGCCGGTCAGATCCTCGCCTTTTCCGAGAAGCAGATAGTCGCCAAGCGGTATCACATCCGCACAGTAAGCCAACGTCGGCTCGCAGACAAGGCTGGCACGGAGTTTCGTCATCTCGCCCTCCGGCATAGACTCGTATGTGTGGAACAGGAAGTCGCTGGAAATCACCTCGAGCACGGCATCACCAAGGAATTCCAGACGTTCATTGCAGCGTGTCTTATCCCAGTGCTTTTCGTTTGCGTAGGAACTGTGAGTCAGGGCGTGAGTCAGAAGTCCTGGATCCTTGAACTGGTAACCGATCACTTCCTGAAGTTTTTCAAGTTTTTCTTTCATGATTAGCCTTTCTTTAAAAGAAGGTGTCCCTGTGAAGAGACACCTTTTCCTGCGATTAATTTAATGCGTTTTTGATTGCCTCAACAGCATCGCCGACACTTGCGATCTTCTCAGCTTCCTCAGTCGGGATCTCAATGTCGAACTCTTCCTCGATACCCATAATGATCTGGAATACATCCAAGGAATCTGCGCCGAGATCATCAACGAATGTAGTGTTCATTGTGATCTCCTCCGGATCGATATTGAGAACCTCTGCGATGATCTGCTGTAATTTTTCAAACTCCATAATTTCCATCCTCTCCTATTTTGCTTAATAATTTAGATTTAGTTTTATAATGTGTAACGGTTCAGTCCGCAGCGCAGATAACGCCCGGCCAAACGGTTATGCTTCTGTCTCTTCCGGGGCAAGACACCCTTTTATTTTATCAGAGATCTCATTCTCCTTAAAGGAGATACACTGGATGATCGAGTTCTTGACCTCTTTCGCCTTTGAACTTCCGTGGGTTTTCACGACGAGTCCCTTTAAGCCTAAGAGCGGTGCGCCGCCGTACTGGCTCGCGTCGAAGCTCTTTAACGTAGATTTTAAAGCCGGTTTGATGAGAAGCGCACCGATCTTGCTTCTGAGATTGCTCATCAGGCCCTTCTTCACCATCGTCATCATCGTCGCGCCCACACCCTCGTAGAGCTTTAAGATCACGTTGCCCACAAATGCCTCGCAGACGATCACATCCGCGCCGCCGTGGGGGATCTCACGAGCTTCGATACTTCCGATGAAGTTTATATTTTTACACTCTTTTAAGAGCGGGAATGTCTCTTTCACAAGGGCATTTCCCTTTTCCTCTTCCACACCGATATTGACGATCGCCACACGCGGATTCTCGATTCCCATCACATATTTCATATAGAGGGAACCCATCTGGGCAAACTGTACCAGGTGAGACGGTCTCGCGTCAACGTTTGCGCCGCAATCGATCAGGAGAGAGACTCCCTTTTCCGTAGGAATAAGCGGTGCTAACGGCGGGCGTTCCACACCTTTGACACGTCCGACGATGACCTGTCCGCCAACGAGAACAGCTCCGGAGCTTCCGGCAGATACAAAGCCGTCCGCTTCCCCGTTTTTTACGAGGTTCAGACCGACCACAAGGGAAGAATTCTTTTTCTTACGGATCGCATTGACCGGCGGTTCTCCCGTCTCGATCACTTCCGGGGCATCAACGATCTCAATCTGCTCTATTTTATAGGTATATTTTGAGAGCTCTTTCTCGATGACATCTTTCTGTCCAGTTAAACAGACGGTAATGTCTTTTCGTTCTGTGACCGCATCGACAGCACCTTTTACAATCTCTCCAGGGGCGTTGTCCCCGCCCATGGCGTCTACAGCAATTTTTATCATGTTTTTCTCTCCAATTCCTGTCCGCGCTCAGAAAAGCGTTGATAAATATTTCCATAGCACGGAGCATCCCATCGAACGGCGTAAAAACGCACTGCCGCTCTCCGGGACTTTTATAGTAATTAATATACTAAATACCTTTCATAAAATCAATACCTTTTTCATGCAGTTTTCATGAACAGGGAATGACAGGTTTTTGGAAAAAAATACCTTATATAAAGAAGAAAGAGGTAAAAAAGCCATGACGATCGGTCTAAGATTCAGATCCGATTATCATGACTTTTTCTAATTACATATGCCCATACCACTTATCAGACATGTCCTTACCAGGTTTCTTACGAGGCCTGCATATCCGTTTAACGGCTTCTTCGCATTTTATTCCTGCACAAGTTTATGGATCATCCCGCTCACCTGTGACGGGTTTGCTTTTCCTTTCATCTCCTTCATGACCTGTCCCATGAGGAATCCGATGACTTTGTCTTTTCCTTCCTTTAACTCGCCCACAGCTTTCGGGTTTGCGTCCAGGATCTTCTTCACTGTTTCCTCCAGAAGTCCGGAATCACTCTCCATCCTGAGTCCATGTTCCTCAACATAAGCTGCCGGATCCACATCAGACTCAAACATGACGGCAAACACATCCTTTGCAGGCTGGTTGTTGATGAGGTTCTTCTCAAGGAGTGCGATAAGGGATGCCAGATGCTCTGCTGTGAAGGTGATCTTCGATGCCTCTGATTCCTTCTCCTTTAACAGACGAAGCGTCTCGCCGGTCAGCCAGTTCGCTGCCTTCTTCGGTGCCGCACCTGCCTTGATGGTGTTCTCGAAAAGTTCAGCCAGCGCCTTATCCCCTGTGAGGATATCCGCATCATAAGCACTCAGTCCGTACCCGGACTGGTATCTCCTGGATTTCGCTTTCTTTAACTCCGGCTGAGCTGCACGGATGGAAGCGATCCATGCGTCGGAAATATCGATCGGCGGAAGATCCGGGTCCGGGAAGTAACGGTAGTCCTTCGCGTCTTCCTTGGAACGCATCGCATGGGAAGATTCCTTGTTGTCATCCCAGCGGCGTGTCTCCTGGACAACAGCACGACCATCCTCAATAAGCTCTATCTGGCGCTCTCTTTCTCCCTCGATGGCGTGGGCAATGGCCTTGAAGGAGTTTAAGTTCTTCATCTCAGTTCTCGTCCCAAATACCGGGCTTCCCACCTCGCGGACAGAAAGGTTTACGTCGGCACGCATAGAACCTTCCTGGAGACGGCAGTCGGAAACGCCGAGGTACTGCATGGTGGACTGAAGATGCTCTAAGTACTGGATGACCTCATCGGCGCTTCTCATATCCGGTTCGGATACGATCTCAATAAGCGGAACGCCGCTTCGGTTGTAATCGACCAGGGAACTGTCAGTCCACTCGTCATGAACCAGCTTTCCCGCATCCTCCTCCATATGAATCTCATGGATGCCGATGCGCTTTGTTCCAGCTGCCGTCTCAAGCTCCACATAACCGTCGTGGCAGATCGGCAGATATAACTGGGAGATCTGGTAGTTCTGTGGGTTATCCGGGTAGAAGTAGTTCTTACGGTCGAACTTGCAGAACTGGTTGATCTGGCAGTTTAAAGCAAGGCCCGCGCGAAGTGCGAACTCCACGACCTGCTTATTTAATATAGGAAGAGATCCCGGCATACCCGTACAGATCGGGCAGACATGAGTGTTCGGCGCTGCGCCGAAATCTGTTTTGCATCCGCAGAAAATTTTCGTCTTTGTGGCTAACTCCACATGGACCTCAAGACCGATGACGGTTTCATACTGTTTCATTATAAGGTCTCCTTTCTGGCAAACGGAAGTGTCCATCCACCGCGGACATTCTCGATGGCGGATGCTGCGGCAAACAGGGTCTTTTCTCTGAAGCAGTCACCGAGAAGCTGGACGCCGATCGGTAGTCCCTTTTCGTTTATGCTGCACGGGACTGTGAGTCCCGGAAGACCTGCAAGGTTTACGGCAACCGTATAAATATCGCTTAAATACATCTTCATCGGATCGCTTAAAGAAGTTCCGATCTTTGGAGCTGCCGTCGGAGCTGCCGGTCCGAGAATGATGTCGTACTTTGCAAATGCATCGTCAAAGGCTTTCTTGATCAGGGCACGTACCTTTAACGCTTTCAGGTAATATGCGTCATAATATCCGGAGCTTAAAACGAAGGAACCCAGCATAATTCTTCTCTTGACCTCCGGCCCGAATCCCTCGGATCTGGAACGCTTGTACATGTCGTGGAGACCTTCGTACTCTTTCGCGCGGTAGCCGTATTTGACACCGTCGAAACGCTCTAAGTTGGAGCTTGCCTCCGCAGCCGCGATCACGTAATATGCCGGGATCGTGTACTCCATAAGACCGAGGTCAAAGTATTCTACATCTGCCCCGCACTCCTTTAAGTAGGCTGCACACTGCTCGATGGCTACTCTCACATCATCGTCAAGTCCGTCCGACAGATACTCCTTCGGGATACCGATCTTCATGCCGCGGATATCTTTTCCGATGGCGGAAGTGAAATCCGTGTCCGTTCTCTCCATGGAGGTGCTGTCTTTCTCGTCATGGCTTGTGATAGTCTCAAGAAGGGCCGCACAGTCGGCTGCATTCTTGCCGATCGGTCCGATCTGGTCCAGGGAAGACGCGTAAGCCACAAGGCCAAAACGGGAAACCGTTCCGTATGTCGGTTTGATTCCGGTAACGCCGCAGTAGGAGCTCGGCTGGCGGATGGATCCGCCGGTATCAGAGCCGAGAGCCGCGAAGCATTCACCGGCTGCGACCGCCGCGCAGGAACCGCCGGAGGAACCGCCCGGAACATGTTCCGTATCCCACGGGTTCTTTGTAACCGCAAATGCAGAAGTCTCGGTGGTACTTCCCATGGCGAACTCATCCATGTTTGTCTTTCCGAGAATCACCATGCCGGCATCTGTGATCCTTGTGACCGCCGTCGCATCATAGAACGGGACAAAGTTTTCAAGGATCTTTGAAGCACATGTGGTCCTCATGTCTTTTGTACAGATATTATCTTTCACTGCGATCGGGACACCTGCCAACGGGCCTGTGTATTTTCCGGAACGGATTCCATTGTCCACTTCCTTTGCCCGTGCTAAGACCTTCTCCTCATCCACGGTGAGGTACGCGCGGATCTTCTGATCTTCCTTCGCGATCTGCGCCAGGGACGCCTTTGCGGCTTCCTCTGAGGTGATCTCGCCTGCTTTTATCTTCTTTGCCAGCTCTGTGGCGGAAAGTTCCAGTATTTTCATATCCGTCTCCTCCTAACCGATGGTCTTTGGAACAAGGAACTGTCCGTCCTTTTCCTTCGGCGCATTCTTCAACAGTTCTTCCTTCGGGGTACTCTCAAGAACAACGTCCTCGCGGAACACGTTCTTGATCGGGAAGATATGGGTCAGCGGCTCCACATCGGAGGTATCTAATTGATTCAGCATATCAACATAATCGAGCATCTGCTGAAGATCCTGTCTTGATTTTTCTTTCTCCTCTTCTGTCAGGTGAAGCTTTGCCAGGATCTCAATCTCGTCCATCGTCTTATCGGTGATCATCTCTGCCATAATCTCAAATCCTTTCTCTATACCATCACGGTTTTAATCTTGTCATATCTCTCGGGAACAGGCATGCCTCGCGGACATTGTCCTCGCCGATCATCTTCATGGTCAGACGCTCAAGGCCAATTCCGAGACCACCGTGGGGCGGCATTCCGTATTTGAAGCAGTCAAGATAATCTTCCATCCCCTCGATGTCCATGCCTTTCTCCGCGATCTTCTTTAAGAGCGTCTCGTAATCATGGATCCGCTGGCCGCCTGTGGTGATCTCAAGACCGCGGAATAAAAGGTCGAAACTTAAGGTGAATTCCTTGTTCTCCGGATCGTCCATCGCATAGAACGGACGTTTCTTTGACGGATAGTGGGTAACGAAAACAAAATCTGCTCCGTACTCAGATTTGAAGTACTCGCCGATCAGCGCCTCTTCCTCCGGCTCTAAGTCATGTGGGCTTCTGATCTGTCTGTCATACTTTTCAGCGATCAGCCGTTTCGCTTCATCGAAGCGGACGAATGGGATTTTTTCCACGTTCGGAAGTTCGATCTTTAACAGGGCGACCTCCTTCGCGTAGTCTTTCTTCAGAAGTTCTACCACGTACTGCAGCATCGCTGTCTCCATCTTGCAGATATCCATGAAGCTGTCGATGAATCCCATCTCAAAATCAAGGCTTGTGTACTCGTTTAAATGTCTCTTTGTGTTGTGCTTCTCTGCACGGAACACCGGACCGGTCTCAAAGACTCTGTCGAACACGCCGACCATCATCTGTTTGTAGAACTGCGGGCTCTGCGCCAGAACTGCCGGTCTGTGGAAGTACTGGAGCTTAAAGAGGTTTGCACCGCCCTCTGCGGATTTCGCGCCGATCTTCGGGGTATGGATCTCGGTAAATCCCTGGCTTGTCATAAACTCGCGGAAGCCACGGCAGATACCTTCCTGGATGCGGAATTTCGCTCGCTCGCGGACGTTTCTTAATGCGATGGCGCGGCGGTTTAAGTTTGCCTCCAGGGATGTGGGAAGTTTCCACTTGTCGATGGCAATTGGCATCGGCTCTTCCGGTTTTGAAAGGATCCTTGCATCGGCAAGATGGATCTCAATTCCGTGGGGCGCGCGCTCTTCCTTGAAAACAGTTCCAGTCGCGCGAACTGCCTGACCTTCACGGATCTCGGAGAGGACTTCCTTTTCGGATCCTGCCTGGATCACGGTCTGTAAGAGACCATCGCGGCTTCTTAGGATCACAAAGGAGATTTCTCCCATATCGCGGATGCTGTGTACCATGCCTTCAACGGTAACTTCGGTACCAACGGACTCTTCTCTTTCCAATTCTTCAAGAGTTTTTACTTTTCTGTCTTCTAATCCTGTTACAAACTCCATAATCTGTTCCTCCTAAATTTGTGGGGTAAAATTTGAGGCCTTTTAGCTTGAACAGCAAAAATCCCGCCCCGGAGAATCTTGCTTTCATCATTCTCCGGGACGGGATCCTTTATCACCCGCGGTACCACCCGCATTGCATTTCCATGCCACTCATGAGTCGCCGCTTTCGCTGCCGGACCATCATCCTAACGACTCGACCGCGTAACGTGCGGCTTGCGTGCTGTCCTACCATCGTATCCGATATCGAGCAGCCGGCTCCGGAGCGTTCCCGCCTTTCTCATTTCTTCCACGCTCTCAGCTGTCACGCGGCTCTCTGTAAAGTCTTTCGAAAGGGAGTTTCCTTCAATGCCTTTGTTTGTTTTCTTTTTGATGTTTTATGTTTTATCAGAGATTTTTGATTCTGTCAAGTGCTTTTAACGAATTTTCGTAAGTTCCGAATGCAGTAATCCGGAAATAGCCCTCACCGGACGGACCAAAGCCTGCGCCAGGAGTACCTACGATTCCGGCGTTGTTTAACAGGAAGTCAAAGAAATCCCAGGACTCCATGTCGTTCGGAGTCTTTAACCAGATATACGGTGAGTTCACACCACCGTATACGGTAAAGCCTGCGTCCTTTAAGCCTGTATAGATGGTCTTTGCATTCTTCATGTAGCGGGCGATCTGCTCTGCTACCTGTACTTTTCCTTCCGGAGAATACACAGCCTCGCCTGCACGCTGGATAATATACGGAGTTCCGTTATACTTCGAGCCCTGACGGCGCATCCACATGGCATTTAAGCTGACATCGCCGCACTTTAAATCCTTCGGGATCACAGCAAAGCCGAGACGCATGCCTGTAAAGCCGGCCTTTTTGGAAAAGCTGCGCAGCTCGATGGCGCAGGTCTTTGCGCCCTCACACTCATAGATGGAGTGCGGAATTCCTTCTTCTGTGATATAAGCCTCGTAAGCGGAATCGAAGATGATGACAGCGCCATTCTTATTTGCATAGTCCACCCATGCCTGGAGATCGGCCTTCTTGATCGCTTCACCGGTCGGATTGTTCGGGAAGCAGAGATAGATCACGTCTACATGTTCCTTCGGGAACTCCGGAAGGAATCCGTTGTCAGCCGTACACGGCATATATACGATCTTGTCGAAACGGCCTGTCTCACCGTTGTAAAGACCGCTGCGGCCTGCCATAACATTGGAATCCACGTATACCGGGTATACCGGGTCGCATACAGCGATAACGCTGTCTAAGGAGAATAATTCCTGGATATTTCCGCAGTCGCACTTTGCACCGTCGGATATGAAGATCTCGTCAGCAGAGATGTCGCAGCCTTTCTCCTGGAAATCCTCTTTTGCAATAATATTTCTTAAAAAGTCATAGCCCTGCTCCGGAGCGTAGCCGTGGAAAGTCTCGGCATGTCCCATCTCATCGACAGCTTTGTGCATCGCCTCAATGATCGCCGGTGCGATCGGCTGTGTCACATCACCGATTCCAAGACGGATGATCTCCTTTTCCGGGTGCTCTGCCTGAAATGCGGATACTCTCTTTGCGATATTTGCGAAGAGATAGCTGCCCGGCAGCTTGGCAAAATTTTCATTGACTTTAAACATGTCTCAAATCCTCTCTTTCTGTAAATGCATGTGGGGTCTGGTCGCCAAATGATTAACCGGCCCTGCGTGCAGGCACGCTTTCCGGTTAGTCGCTTTGCAACACTTTTATATGTAAATATACCACACATATGCAAAAACTGCAGTAAAAATCCGGAAAATACTTTAACTTTTTTTCGCAATAACCAGGTAAAGTGCCGGATGATTACCGACTTGCAGGTCCAGCTTGGCTCTCTGCACACGGCGGGGATAAACATTAATCTTCCTGGATCAGCATGGTGACCATATGGGCGCTCTCCGTCATGGTTCTTCCTGTGTCCATGCTGGTCTTCTGGAGATAGCGGTGCGCTTCCGGCTCGGAAAGATGATTTCTCTTCATGAGAAGCTTCTTTGCACGTCTGAGCACGCCCTGCTCCTCCGCACTTTCAACAAAGCCTGCGAAAAGCGGATGTGCATGGTTCGGTCTTGATTTTAATTCTGGATGAGCCTGGATTCCCACATAGAACGGGTGATCCGGGAGCTCGATCATCTCAACGATATGACCGTCCGGGGACTGACCGGAGATCATCATGCCATGGGATGTAAAATCATCGCGGTAATGGTTGTTGATCTCAAAGCGGTGTCTGTGACGCTCATTGATCAATTCTGTTCCATAAAGGGCATACGCCTTGGACTTTTTGTCGAGAACACACGGATAGGAACCAAGACGTAAGGTTCCGCCAAGGTTCTCAATGCCGTTCTGATCCGGCATCAGATCAACCACCGGATGTGTTGTATCCGGATTCAGTTCGGAGCTGTTTGCATCCTCATATCCCAGAACATTTCTCGCAAATGCGACCATGGCCATCTGCATGCCTAGGCAGATTCCGAGGAATGGGATCTTGTTCTCTCTCGCATAGTTGGCTGCCAGGATCATTCCCTCGGTTCCTCTGGAACCAAAACCGCCCGGAATAATGATTCCGTCCACACCGGCAAAGGTGTCATCGAGGATCTCCGGAGTTAAGAACTCGGAATCCACCCACTTGATGGATACCTTTGTGCGGTTTGCGATGCCTCCGTGCTTTAATGCCTCCATAACACTGAGGTATGCGTCATGAAGCTGGATATATTTTCCTACCAGGGCGATGGTCACTTCGCTCGTCGGATTCTTTAACGCGTCCACCATCTGTTTCCAATCACCGAGCTGCGGCTCCGGGCACGGAATGTTCAGGCACTCACATACGACCTGGGCCAGGCGCTCTTTTTCCATTGCAAGTGGAGCTTCGTATAAATATTCAACATCCAGGTTCTGGAGCACATGATCCTCCGGGACGTTGCAGAATAATGCGATCTTGCTCTCGATGCCATCCTCAAGCGGAACCTCAGTACGGCATACGATCACATCCGGGGAGATTCCCATTCCCTGAAGGGCTTTAACACTCTGCTGGGTCGGTTTTGTCTTTAATTCGCCGGATGCCTTTAAATATGGAACAAGCGTTACATGGATCAGAACTGAGTTCTGGTATCCGATCTCGTGGCGGAACTGACGGATTGCCTCTAAGAACGGCTGGCTCTCGATATCGCCGACGGTACCGCCGACCTCGATGATCGCGATGCGGTCCTCATCCGGGGATTTCGCGCGGTAAAATCTTGCTTTGATCTCGTTTGTGATGTGGGGGATTACCTGTACGGTACCTCCGCCAAAGTCTCCGTGACGCTCTTTTTGAAGAACGGTCCAGTAGATCTTTCCGGTGGTTACGTTGGAGTTCTTATCAAGGCTCTCATCAATGAAGCGCTCATAATGTCCAAGGTCCAGGTCGGTCTCTGTTCCATCGTCTGTGACGAACACTTCTCCATGCTGGATCGGATTCATGGTACCCGGATCAATATTGATATAAGGATCGAACTTCTGCATTGTTACCTGGTAACCTCTTGCCTTTAAGAGACGTCCAAGGGATGCGGCGGTAATACCTTTGCCGAGTCCGGAGACAACGCCCCCCGTGACGAATACGTATTTAACTGCCATACCTTACCTCCAAATTTATATTACTGTTAATGTGGGGAAACTGTAGTTTCATATAATGCTGAAAGCCAGCTGCTCCGTGGCTTCGGCACTCCCGCAGCTACCGCCAGCATTCGTAATCCGGGCTATCGCCCTGCTTACCATACCGGCTTGGTCGTCAAATGCCTATTCCTCACTGCGTGCAGACACGCAGAATGTCTAACCGCTTGACAACGCTTTCAAGTAAAAAAAGGTGACAGAAGTACTAAGACTCTGACACCTTTGTCTAATTCATTACATCACTATGAAACTTATTTTTACGCAGTATTAATTGCTCATAGGTATTGACTGCGCTAAAAAAATATGGAACTACTATATTCCATTTTTTCAAATTTGTAAAGTAGTTTTTTCGCAGTTTGTTAAAGTTTTTTCATCCAATTCCTTCCATACGGGATCCGCAGCCTGAAAAGACGATTCTTATGTCCTGACATAGAATTGTTTAAAACTGTTTTGACTCCTTGAAACGGCAGAACAGCTGTAAGACCATCCGAAACAGAAAAATGTTTAATAATAGGAACGCTGTCTGTGATCAAAAAAAAATTCAAAAAAATGTGTTGACAAATTCTGAAAAACGAGTATATTATACCACCATAAGAGCAAGGGCGCTTGGGTGCATGAAACATACACCCCGGTGCCCTTCTCGCATTTTACGGATCTTCCCCATAAACCCCTATACTTAAATATCGATCCGTAAAGTGACTACTGTCTGTTCCCCACCCCGGAACAGGCAGCAAATCAAGTATAATTTCCCGCATATGGGAGCAAAGAAGTTCCCCAGCGGAGTTGAAAGGAGAAACATCTATGAGCAAAAGCATTCCTGAACTGTATGGAAGTCTTGTATTCAACGACTCCGAAATGAAAGCACGTCTCCCGAAGGATATCTACAAAGCACTTGCAAAGACCATCAACAGCGGTTCCCATCTGGAACTGGATGTCGCAAACGCTGTAGCTGTTGCCATGAAAGAATGGGCTCTGGAGCATGGCGCTACCCATTTCACCCACTGGTTCCAGCCGATGACAGGCATCACCGCTGAGAAGCATGACAGTTTTCTCTCTCCGACCGGTGTCGGCGAAGCAATCATGGAATTTTCCGGAAAAGAACTCGTAAAAGGTGAGCCGGACGCGTCCAGCTTCCCGTCAGGCGGTTTACGCGCTACCTTCGAAGCCCGCGGCTATACCGCATGGGATCCTACCTCTTTCGCATTCATCAAGGGACATACACTCTGTATCCCAACTGCCTTTTGTTCTTACAGCGGCGAGGCGCTCGATAAAAAGACTCCGCTGCTCCGCTCCATGGAAGCTGTCAGCAAAGAAGCTACCCACTTACTCCACATTTTAGGAAAAACAGATGTCAAACGCGTCAACACTACGGTAGGCGCTGAGCAGGAATATTTCCTGGTAGACAAAGAGTGCTACCGTTTAAGAAAAGACCTGATCTTCTGCAGACGTACCTTATTTGGCGCCCCGGCTCCGAAGGGACAGGAAATGGATGACCACTACTTTGGTTCCATCAAACCGAGAGTTGAAGCCTTCATGGAAGAATTAAATGAAGAACTCTGGAAGCTCGGAATTCCGGCAAAGACAGAACACAACGAGGTTGCTCCTGCACAGCATGAGCTTGCTCCTGTCTTTGAAACCGTCAATGTTGCTGTTGACCACAACCAGCTCGTTATGGAGATGATGAAGAAGGTTGCTGACCGCCATGGCCTTGCGTGCCTGCTCCATGAGAAACCGTTCGAAGGAATCAACGGAAGCGGAAAACACAACAACTGGGCACTCTCCACGGATACCGGTGAAAACCTTCTGAATCCGGGAAAGACACCGGCAGAAAACACACAGTTCTTACTGTTCTTAGCAGCCGTTGTGGAAGCTGTAGATGATTATGCGGATCTTTTAAGAATCTCCGTTGCAACAGCCGGAAACGATCACCGTCTCGGAGCAAACGAGGCACCGCCTGCAGTCGTTTCCATGTTCTTAGGTGAAGAGCTGGAGGCTGTTGTCGATTCCATTAAATCCGAAACATATTTTGAAGGAAAGGGTGCCGTTCAGATGTCCATCGGCCCGAAGGTACTCCCGCACTTCACAAAAGATAACACAGACCGTAACCGTACATCACCGTTCGCCTTCACAGGAAATAAGTTTGAGTTCCGTATGCCGGGCTCCTCTCTCTCCCTGTCAGGTCCGAACGTGATCTTAAATACAGCAGTTGCAGAGTCTCTCGCAGGCTTCTGCAAGGTCTTAGATGGGCTTACCGGCTCAGAGCTTGATTCTGCGATCCACAAGCTTTTAAAGGATACCTTCACAGACCATGCAAGGATCATTTTCAACGGCAACGGATATACCGATGAGTGGTTAGCGGAAGCCAAGAAACGCGGACTCCCGAACCTGAAATCAACACCGGAGGCTCTTCCGCATTTAATTGCTGAAAAGAACATCGAGCTTTTCACAAAGCATCATGTGCTGACAAAAGAAGAACTCTTCTCCCGTTACGAGATCCTTCTTGAGGATTACGCAAAAACGATCCATATCGAGGCTAAGACTATGGAGGAAATGGTACAGAAAGACTTCCTTCCGTCTCTGTTCTCCTATGTAAATGATCTCGCATGCACAGGCAGCACCAAGAAAGAGCTTGTTCCTGGCATTACAACAAAGGCGGAAGAAAAGCTGATCACAAAGCTCTCCGGACTCGCAGATACGATCTCTGATGAGCTTGATACCTTAAAAGATATGATCGGTACCGCGGAAGGCATGGATGACTACTTAAAGGCTGGTACTTACTACCATGACGCGATCCTTGCCGAGATGGAAACGATCCGTCTGGCTGTCAACGATGCGGAAGTCCTGATCCCGGAGGATTATCTCCCGTATCCGACATACGATGCATTGCTCTTCTACATTTAATTGTTTTGCTCATAGGGAAGACCGCCGGTTACCAGAGAAATCTGGGCCGGCGGTCTTTTCGTATCACATTTTAAAAAGAATTTCCAGCGTCACTTTCTTATCCGTTCTGCCCCCTCTTTATGAAAGCTTAACTTTCTTGAACTCTTCCATGAAATCAACAATATAGTTTGCTGTGGTCTCGAGCATTTCCTTTCCCCACTCTTCTGTAGCGGTACTCGGATGATCCGGTCCAATCCAGCCGCTGTCGGTAACATGCGGAGTTTTGCGGAGAATCTCAACGGTAACGCCCTTGTACTCAACAGAACGGAAACCGGTTGTCTTCAGATTTTCAGACAGGTGCTTAAACTGGAGTTCCCCACCTATCTCACTCTTGTCAACTAAAGACGGATCAATGCCAAGAATCGCAGCTGTTTCCTCACCGCCGCCGTGGCCGCCTTTCCACGCTGGGTTCATATCCCATGCCATCAGCCACCAGTTAAGCATAGCAACCAGACAGCCCTTATCCTCGAATTCCATGCCAAGGCGCTGAATCATTTTGATATTTCCGCCATGTCCGTTCAGGAAAACGAATTTTCTTGCGCCGTGACGATACAGACTCAGAAAAACCTGACGGCAAAACTGATAGAGTACCTCGTCGTCAATATCAATTGTACCCGGATACGGAGCAAAATTTGGGCAGGAACCATATGGAATGGTCGGAGCAATCAAAACATCACTCTTCTTCTCAATTTTCTCCAACAGATGCTCCGGAATCAGTGTATCGGTTCCTAGCGGCATGTGACGGCCGTGACACTCAATACTGCCGATAGAAACAAGTACCATATCATTTTTTTCAAAATATTCCTGAGCTTTCGGCCAAGTCAAATTTTCAAGTCTCATAGTTTCTTTCCTTTCATATATGATTTTATAATTTATATTAACTGTCAGAAATCTCCTGTTCCTCTTTAATATTGACTTTATTATCTGATATTTTGAAACTTTTTGAGCTTTTCTTTGTAAAACAAGTATAATCTATGCTAATAGGATTGTCAATACTTCCAATCGACAACAATAGCTTAGCAGAAAATGAATCATAAATTTAGGATGTCGATTTGTGGTTTTTACGCCATCGACATCCTTAACATCAATACACATTTGTGTTTCAAAAACAAGAAGCCAGACACCGCAGGATCTGACTTCTTGCTGTAGGCGAAAAAATCCCCCGGGGGAAAACCACCGGAGGATCTCATAATTCTTAATTAGTCTTCAACTTTAACGATTTCACGCTTGTTGTAGCTGCCGCATGCCTTGCATACTCTATGAGGCATCATTAAAGCACCGCACTTGCTGCACTTTACTAAGTTCATAGCGGACATTTTCCAGTTCGCTCTGCGGCTGTCTCTTCTCGCTTTGGAAGATTTATTCTTAGGACAGATAGACATGGTTACACCTCCTTAAACTGTTTGAAAATATCCTGGATGGCTGCCATCCGCGGGTCAGGAACCCATGTATCACAGCCGCAATCTCCCTTGTTGAGATTTGCTCCACATCTACTGCAGATTCCCTTGCAATCATCCTTGCAAAGGACCTTCATAGGCAGGTACAATGATAACTCATTGCAAACCAGCATATCGGCATCCAGATTATAACCAGATAAATAAGATTGTTCATCCAAGTCCTTCACTCTGTCCTCATCGGAAGCATTCATATCGATCTCCTGGTCAAACTCGATATCTGTGGTGTAATTCACCGGTTCCAGACATCTTGAACAGGGAATCGCAAGAGTCACGGAAGTATTTCCCGTAAGACTCAGCTTTCTGTTTCCAAGGTTTTTTACAGTGATCTTTACCGGGTTCGCAGAGACCACTGGATACTCAACTCGGGAGCCCTTGTAAGCTTTCGCTTCAAACGGTACTTCCCAGGTTTTCTCTTTGCCTTCCAGAGTAAAAACTTCAGATAAATTAATCAGCATATTATGTTTCTCCTAATACGCACTAAGATATTATATATGAACAGGAACAATTTGTCAACAATTTTTCTAATAAAATATTAAATTTTAAAAGCTCTATTTTTCATGCATTTCTGCGCTCAAACCATATTCTTGTGACAAATTCTTAACCGCGCCAGAGCGCGCATTAAGAGCACCAGAAACGAATATTTTCGTACCTGGGATAAGAAACCCCAGCGTATGTCGTAAGGGTTCCAAAGCCGTCCTGAGGGCGTTAAAACCTCCAGACAGCACAGAAGCCAACCCGCTCATCTCCTGCTCTCACAGGGTTCTGAACGGGTCAGCGTCATTGCTAATCGATCAAACCGTATGCTGCTTCAGATGAGAAAGCACTTATGCAAGCAGGCTTGCAGCCCATCTTTTCATCGAGACCGGCGCACGGCTGAACTGTACCCTGAATTATTTTACAAGAGCTAAAGTCTCTCTTGCAATCGCAAGCTCCTCGTTTGTCGGGATAACCATAACCTTAACTTTGGAATCCGGTGTGGAGATTACGATATCTTTTCCTCTTACGCTGTTAGCCTCGTCGTCGATCTTGATGCCAAGGTATGATAAATGCTCGCAAACAGCTTTTCTCATGGACTTGCCGTTCTCACCAAGACCTGCTGTGAATGCGATCACATCTACGCCGTCCATAGCTGCTGTGTAAGCACCGATGTACTTAACAACGCGGTAGTTGTACGCCGCAAGAGCTTTCGCTGCGCGGTCGTTGCCAGCCTCAGCTGCTTCCTCGATGTCACGGAAGTCGCTGGATACGCCGGACAGGCCAAGGACACCGGACTTTTTGTTCAGAACGTTCATAACGCCTGCGATGTCGAGGTTCTCTTTCTTAGCGATGAACTCCATGATAGCCGGATCCATATCACCGGAACGAGTTCCCATGATAAGTCCCTCAAGTGGAGTGAGACCCATGCTTGTATCTACGGATTTGCCGTTCTTTACAGCGGAAAGGCTTGCGCCGTTACCAAGATGGCAAACGATGATCTTTAAATCTTCGTACGGTTTTCCGGCAACCTCAGCAGCTCTCTTGGACACAAAGCTGTGGGATGTTCCGTGGAAGCCGTATCTTCTTACTTTGTACTTCTCATAGTACTCGTACGGAAGACCGTAAAGATAAGCCTCCTCCGGCATTGTCTGATGGAAAGCGGTATCGAATACAGCTACCATCGGTACGTTCGGCATAAGCTCCTGGCAAGCGCGGATGCCGATCAGGTTTGCCGGGTTGTGAAGCGGCGCAAGATCGTTGCACTCTTCGATTGCCTTCATAGCCTCATCTGTGATCACTGTGGAAGAAGTAAACTTCTCACCGCCATGTACAACACGGTGACCAACAGCGCCAACCTCTGCAAGGCTTGCGATAACGCCGCTCTTCTTGTTTGTAAGAGCGTCTAATACCATCTGGATAGCCTGTGTGTGTGTCGGCATCGAGGAAACAGTAACTTCCTTCTCTCCGCCTGCCGGCTGGTATGTGATCTGGCTTCCTTCAATACCGATTCTCTCGCAAAGACCCTTTGCAAGGACTGCCTCTGTGTCAGAGTTGATTAACTGGTACTTTAAGGAAGAGCTTCCGCAGTTGATAACTAAAATATTCATGACAGATAAAACTCCTTGTTTAAATTAAGTTTAAAAAGGGAACGCCGTCTCCTCATATCGATTATGCGCCGTTCCCTTATGTTGTTGAGCAATTATGGATTAAGCCATCTGAGCCTGTACAGCTGTGAGGGCTACTACACCAACGATATCCTCAGCGGAGCATCCACGGGAAAGATCGTTGACCGGTCTTGCGATACCCTGAAGCATCGGACCATAAGCTTCTGCTTTTGCAAGTCTCTGAACCAGCTTGTAACCAATGTTACCACAGTCAAGGTTCGGGAAGATCAGTACATTAGCATGTCCGGCAACTTCGCTTCCTTTTGCTTTTGCCTTTGCTACGGACGGAACGATTGCAGCATCAAGCTGTAACTCACCGTCAAGGTCAAGCTGCGGGTACTTCTCGTTTGCGATCTTTGTAGCTTCTACAACTTTATCTACAAGTGCATGTTTCGCACTGCCCTTTGTGGAGTGGGAAAGCATAGCCACGATCGGCTTTTCTCCAACAAGTGCGCGGAAGCTCTTAGCGGAGCTGTCAGCGATTGCAGCGAGCTCTGCAGATGTCGGATCCTGGTTTAATCCACAGTCAGCGAAGAGGAATGTTCCGTTTGCGCCAAATTCGCAGTTCGGAACATCCATGATGAAGAAACCGGATACAAGCTCTGTTCCCGGAGCTGTCTTTAAGATCTGAAGAGCCGGTCTTAATGTATCAGCTGTTGCGTGGCAAGCACCTGCAACAAGTCCGTCAGCGTCTTTTTCTTTTACCATCATAACGCCGTATGTGATGTAGTCTGTCTTTAAGATCTCCTGTGCTTTCTCAAGAGTCATGCCCTTTTTCTCTCTTAATTTGAACAGTGTCTCTGCATAATGGTCGAATTTCGGATCTGTATCCGGATCTACGACTTTAAGACCTGTAAGGTCCACTTCCAGCCAGTGAGCACCATCCATGATCTTCTCCTCTTTTCCGATCATGATCAGGTCAGCTGTCTTCTCCTTTAATACCTGTGCTGCTGCGATAAGAGTTCTCTTATCGTTGCTCTCCGGCAGGATGATGGTCATTACATCCTGTTTTGCCTTTTCCTTCATAAGATCAATAAATGCCATGATGATTGACTCCTTCCTCAATATAGGTTTTCATACGTATTTTTATTATATCGCAGCTAAATACTGGATACAAGACTATATTCCCCAATTTTTTGCACTTTTTTCAATACCTCTCGTTAAATTAAAAACAATGCAGTGAATAAACTGCGGATATTCGGTTATTTGGCAACTGGTAGAATCGGAACTCCTTCCCTTGGCTAAAAGACCTTCACGGTACATTTTTATTCCTGCAAAACATAAGAGCTCCGGCAGGTTAAAAACGGCTGCCGAAGCTCTTTGTAATCTTTATAATTTTGCTGTACTGTCTTCTCGTTCTGGAATTATGTTGGAACAGCATTTACCATGATTGTTGCCTGTCTGATATCAGATCTTCTCATACCGCTCAACATCTACGACAAAGATCGTAGCGCCGCCCACATCTACGGACATTGGCATGGTCGCGCAGTGAACCATGGAGGAACCGGATACATAGGGCATATTAATGGTAATTTTCTGGTGATGGCCGCATTCCTTCTTAATAATATCGACAGCCTCATCGACACGCTCTGCCTCTGTCACGATCATCAGAGTCGTATTTCCTTTTTTTAAGAATCCGCCGGTGGTGGAAAGGCGGGTCACACTGAATTTGTGTTTCGTGAGGGATGTAGTCACATCGTCCTCATTGTCATACCGGATAATTGCGTAGATCAGTTTCATATAGCATCCATCCTTTCTGCGTCTTATTTCAAAGATTGCGGTGAACGCCGCAAAGATGTAACATATAGCACTAATAATATATCCGCGAAAGCCTGGTGTCTATTCTGCTCTGAAAGTATCAGGGCTTTCACGTATTGCTTAGACGCAGTATATCACATTTTTTCTTTGATAACAATAAATATTGCATTAATATTTTGTTTAGTCTATATTATTAAATAATGACCTGTTTAGAATTTTAAAATTGTGCATGCATAATATTCATCATTTGCCTTTATTTCCATGGCAATGGATTCAGACATGGTGCGGCATACAAAAATTTCACCCGAGCGTTAAAGGATTTTCCATTCTGTTGGAATACATGCAGCTTTTACTTGAGATATCAATAGACTTTATTTAAGGAGCGTACATCATGAAAACAGCGGCCATCATCGCAGAATACAATCCGTTTCATAACGGGCATAAATATCAGCTCGAAGAGACAAAACGGCAGACCGGCGCTGATTTTGTCACAGTTGTCATGAGCGGCGACTTCGTCCAGCGTGGAATCCCGGCAATCTACAGCAAATCGTTCCGTGCCCGCTCTGCGCTTCTCTCCGGTGCGGATCTCGTGATTGAAATGCCGGTCTTCGGAGTTTTAAGTGCCGCTCAGGATTTCGCCCGCTGCGGCATCTCCCTGTTTCACCACATGGGGATTATCGACGTACTCTCCTTTGGAAGCGAATCCGGCAGTATTAAAGAATTAGAGCAGTTGGCGGAACAGGCCGGGTCAGAGACGGATGAACAGTCCACCTTGATCCGCGAAAATCTCAGAAACGGTCTCACATATCCCCAGGCGCTGGCACTTGCAAAGAAGGATTCCATACCAGTCTCCCCAAATGATATCCTTGCAGTTGAGTATCTAAAAGCATTAAAGGAATTTTCTTCTGCCATAAGTCCATGGACCCTGAAACGTTCAGACCCTGGATACCACTCTGATGAACGGAACGGTTCCCTCGCTTCCGCGACAGCCATCCGGAAAGCGGTTTATAAACAGGATCTGGAATTTCTCACCGCCGTTCTTCCGGATTCTCATTTTAAGAGCATGGAGAACGAGTCAGAGGTTCCCCTGTTTCCAGATGATTTTTCTCTCCTTCTAAGCCAAAAGCTCCTGACTTCCAGCCTGGAAAAGCTTCAGAATACTTCCGGAATGCCGGAAGATCTGGCAGCAAAGCTCTATAAAAACCGGCTGGAGTTTTTGCGGACAGACGCGCTGACTGCCGCCAGAAAGGACCGCCAGTATACCTACGCCAGAGTCAGCCGTGCCCTCATGAATCTCATGCTGGATATCACGGTCAAAGAGCAGAGGGCTTTCGCAGACGTTCGTTTTGCTCCGTGGATCCGCATCCTGGGATTTAAAAAATCTGCCGCACCGCTCCTTGCGGAATTAAAAAAGCGCTGTGCTGTCCCGGTTATCACAAAAACCGCAGACGCAAAAAATATTCTTTCCCCAGCAGCGTATGAACTTTTTACGAAAGATCTGACCGCATCCGAGCTATGTCGGATGGTTCGGGAACTGAAATCGGGAAAAACGCAGAAAAATGAGTTCACACGATCACTTGTCATAATTCCATAATTGTCATCTTAAGGATGAACATGGCTGCCGCATCTGCGTTTTGCTGAGCGGCAGCCATGTTCATATATTTCACGCAGCTATGATTCATTTTTCTTCTTATAATATTTTGCCAGGACCTTCAAAATTTTATGCTGATCCAACGGCTTTGTCAGATGTTCGTTCATTCCTGCATCAAAGGACTTTTCCTGGTCTTCCGCGAACGCGTTTGCTGTCATTGCGATGATCGGGATCGAGGCAGCATCTTTTCTGGCCAAATGCCGGATCTCTCTGGATGCCGCAAGTCCGTCGAGGACAGGCATCATAATGTCCATTAAGATCACGTCAAATCCATGAACCGGGGACGCTTTGAACAGTTCTACTGCCTGCCGTCCATCTGCCGCGGTTGTGACAACCGCTCCATACTCCTCGAGAAGTGCCTGTGCGATCTCACAGTTCAGCGCATTGTCCTCCACGAGAAGAACTTTCATTTCCCGAATGCAGTCTGCTTTTACTTCACTTGTCTCTGTCTGAACTGGTTCTGTGCCGATATCAAACGGAAGTGTCACTGTAAACGTCGTTCCGTGACCAGGCTCACTGTCCACACGGATCGTTCCCTGCATAATATCGATCAAATTATGTACGATCGCGAGACCGAGTCCTGTTCCCTGATATTTCGAGCGGGCCGAATCTCTTTCCTGGGTAAACGGCTTATAAAGATGTTTTTCTATGAATTCACGGCTCATTCCAACTCCGTTGTCCTGCACACAAAATTCCAGGACCACCTTTCCGTTATGTTCCAGAAGTTCTTTCGCCGTAACACAGATCGTTCCATCTTTCGGTGTGTATTTTATCGCGTTGTTGAACAAATTCAGCAAAATCCGGCGAAGATGACCAGGACTTCCTACCAGATACCGGTGCCGGATCTGACGGACATCAAAAAGCACATAGAGATGTTTTTCCTGCGCCTGATCATCCGCAATCACACGGATGTTTTTCATCTCCTCATCCAGAGAAAACGGAACATGCTCCGCTTCTACATTTCCGCTCTCCAATTTACTCATGTCGAGAACATCATTGATCAGCGACAACAGATGATTTGACGCAACATCGATCTTATCAAGGCACTCCAATGTCTTTTTCGTATTCCCCGGATCCCTGCGGATCATCCGGGCCATTCCGATGATTCCATTGATCGGGGTCCGGATATCATGGGACATATGGGACAGAAATTCCGTTTTTACCCGGCTTGCCTTCTCCGCCTCCTCGTTTGAGATCTGCAGCTGTTTCTGATAGTCAAGAAGCTTACAGATATACTTTTCCTGTTTTTTATCATTCATACGGAACAGAAATGTGATGCAGATTAAAAGCAGAACAGCCATCACAGCGGTAATATACAATGCCTGATTTTCTTTCCAGATTGCCGCGAAAGACCGGTCTTTTGTAAATTCATCGATCCATTTTGTCCTCAGACGGTATAAGGTCCCGTCTTCTGCCATTGCCTGTAAAACCGAATTCAGCTGTTCCCGCAATTCGGGATTTGATTCTTTTACTGCCATCGCCGGAAAACTCTTCATGATCGTAACGCCCTGGATCAGATCCAGCTTGTTCTTTTCCATGGTCTTTTCCGAAACCGCGGCGTGGCAGATCGCGTAATCCACCTCCCCGTTTTCTACGGCCTCCAGGATATCCGTATTAGTATTATACTCCACATATTCACATTGAAGGTCAAAGGTGCTTATAATGACGGACCGTGCCATAAGCGCGACTCTTTTTCCCGCCAGAGCAGCAGCACTGTCCACCTTGGTTTTTCCAAAAACGCACAGCTCATCCGAACAGATTGGGATCGTCTTCAGCGTTCCCTCCATATTGGAAAAGATCTCCAGACCAAGAAGAACGTCTGCTTCTCCATTTGTAAGTTTTTCGCGGCTCTTGATCCAGGTATCCGTCAAAAATACAGGATTCATTCCAAGACGGTTTGCCACCTCTATGATCACTTCAATATAAAGACCGGTCAGTTCGTTTTCACTGTTAAAGTATGAATTCGGACAAAAGTCATAATCTGCGGCAACCCGGAGTATCGGATCGTCTTCACAAGTATGCTCCGCCTTGATCTCCTGCTTTGGTTCACCCTGGAAAAATCCCATCTGGTCTGCGGTAAATAACGCGATCGTTATGATCCCGACCACGATGCAAAGCACCAGTATAAGATTCATAACCGCACTCTTTTGCTTGTTCATGATGTCTCCCCCCCTATCAGCATATATCGACAACCGCTGCCGCCACAGTTATTCTTTTATCCATTTCAAGCATTTCTTTTATACTCATTTTATCATACTTCGTCCTCATAAGCCATGCTATCTTTTAACAGCCCGTTCTTACGCTGGATTTTATTTTCAAGTCAGCATAATCCATGATATGCTGTTTTTAATTTCCAATTACTCTTATACTGCTTCCAACTCCCTCCTGACTTCGATTTTTGGTTACGATGATCTTCCTGTCGATCCTGTCTTTCAACTCGGAGACATGGGAGATAATGCCGACTAATTTTTTCCCTTCCGCTAGATTTCCTAACGCTTTCACCGCCTGGTTTAACGCATCCTCATCCAGAGAGCCAAATCCCTCGTCCACAAACATGGCATCCAGCTGGATCCCGCCTGCCATGGACTGGATCTCGTCCGAAAGCCCCAGTGCCAGGGAAAGGGATGCCTGGAATGTCTCGCCGCCGGAAAGTGTTTTTACGCTCCGCTCGCTTCCGTTATAATGATCGATGACATTCAGCTCCAATCCACTCTTGTCCTTTTTATTTTTCGGATTTTCTCTGCGTTTTAACTCGTACTGACCGCTGCTCATTGTCATCAGACGGAGATTCGCCCGCCGCAGGATCCGGTCAAAATACGCCATCTGGACATACGTCTCCAATTCGATCTTGCTCTTTCCGCTCAATGTCCCGCCTGCCGTATCTGCCAGGGAATGGATCCAGATATATTCTTGTTCCGTCTGTTCCATCCTGCCTTGCTGGCCGCAGACAGCTTCACAGATCCGGCGATTGTTGTGTAAAGCGGAATATATCTTTTCGCGGATCTTTGAGTTTTCTCTCTTCTCTGTTTCCAGCCGTTCCAATGTCTCAGAAAGTTCATGTTCCGGCAAATCCTCCGTTTCCTGAATCTGCTTTTCCAGCGTTTTTATCACCGAGTTAAGACTTGCTTCCTGATTTTGATATCGCTCCAGAGTCTTTTTCGCGTCAGCCGTTTCCTGATCCAATTCCTTTTTCCTGGATTTCATTGACCGCAGATTTCCTTCGATCTCCGCGGCGTTCTGACCTTCCAGTTTTCTCTGGGATTCTTCAATCTGCTTCTGTAACATCGCCAGTCCTGTCACCAGGTCCTGTTCTGAAACCGCCAGGTTCTTATCTGTTTCTTTCGCGGTATTCAGTGTCTTTTCCAGACGGTTGATTATCCCGTCCAATGCGTCCAGTGCCTTCTGCTGTTCCATGTTTGATTTTATGCGGTTTTCCAGCTCGTGGAGTTTCCCATCAAATTTTTTGATTATCGAGCCGGCAGCAGTCAAAAGCTCTTCGGGGTTTCTGCCTGCTAAGGTTTCATCTCCATTCTCCGTTTTCAGCGCACGGATCTGTTCAGCCGCGTTGTTCATTTCCCGATCCAGATTCTGTTTTAACAATCCCGCTCTTTCACTGAGCCTCTGAACTTTTTCTCCTGCCTGTGCCGCTTCCTGCTCTCTCCGTTTCAATTCTTTTTCATCCGGAATCTTCGTCGATAGTTTTGCCAGATCCGGATGATGGAGGGAACCACATACCGGGCAGGGCATTCCCTCTTCCAGGTCTTTTGCCAGAATACCTGCCTGTGCGTCCAGAAACAGTTTTTCCAGGTGTTCATAGACCCCGCGGGCTTCATCACGCCGGCCAGTAGCGCTTCTGTACTCTTTCTGGGTCATCTTCAGATCCTGGTTCATGGAATCCACCCGGCTCAGCTGTTCTCCCAGTTCCTTTCTACGGCGCAGAAATCCTTCTTTCTCCTGTACAAGCTTCTCCTTTTCTACCAAAATCCCAGAACCGTGTTCTTTGTCCCTACGTCTGTTCTCCAGCTCTTTTTGCAGAAGATCGATCTGGCTTGCGTTCTCTTTTCTTTCTGTCCGGATCTTTGAAAGAGTCTTTTCCTTTTTTCCGCTTTCTTCTCGTTTCCCGTCCAGTTCTATAAAGCTCTGACGGCTGAGTTCCAGCTTCTGGATTTTTTCCGCCATTCTTTCGCGGATTTCCGACTGTTCCTCTGCTAGTTTCCACTCAGAAATTGCCTGTTCATACTCCGGCTTCAGACGCTCCAGTTCCTGCTTTTTTGTTTCAAGTTCGGCTGTTATCCTGCGAAGCTGGGCTGCCTTTCCCATTTTTTCACTGACGCGGCGGATCTGTTCCTCCATGTTCCGGATCGTCTTATCCAGCATTTCCAGGTGTGTTTTCTCTTTTTCCGTTTCCGCACGCAGCAGATCGATCCCATCGGTCATTTTTCCTTCAAAGCCAGTTTTTTTCAGAATAAGGAACTCCTGCTCTGCAGCTGGGTCCTCTTCAAAGCAGGCATCATCCAGATACTGGCTGATGCTCCGGCGCAGTTCATCGTAATCTTTCTTCCTGCGCTTCTCCTCATCTCTCAGCCGCCCCTGAAGTGCCTGATAAATCTCCGTGTGGAAGATCTGCCGGAATATATCTCCGCGATCAGCAGTTCCCGCGATCAAAAGCTTCTGGAAATCTCCTTGGGCAATCATCGCGATCTGGGTGAACTGTTTATAGTCGAGCCCCATAAGCTCCGTCACTGCCTTTGTGACCGCTCCCATCTTCGCGACAGGCTGCTGTCCGTCGGGATAGATCAGTTCCGCCTCCGCTTTTTTCGTTGTAAATCCGTTTCCTCGCTTTTTTGGGCATTCGTATTCCGGATTTCTTCTGACGGTATAATCTTTTCCCTGATAGGTGAAGGTCAGCTCTACAAATGTTTCCGTATCCGCCTTCGCATATTTGCTTCGGAACATTCCGGTCTCCCGCACAGTTCCGCTGGCTTCCCCGTACAGGGCAAATGTGATCGCGTCAAAGATCGTTGTCTTACCGGCACCTGTGTCACCCGTGATCAGGTAAAGTCCATGTTCTCCAAGTCTTTCAAAGTCGACCGTGTTTTCTCCCGCATATGGACCGAAAGCACTGATCACCAGTTTTTTAGGCTTCATTCTTTTATCTCCTGGATCAATTGTTCTGTAAAGTCTTCCTGTTGTTTCGTCATCGACTGGTTATTCTGGAGTTCATAAAATTCACGGAACAGTTCCAGCTCTGTCTTTTTCTCCACCGCCTGGGCTGCATTGATCTCCTGACTGGTTCTCGTTCTTCTGTTATCATATAGAAGCTGCATAATATTCGGGTAGATCACACGCAGCTTCTGAAGACCGTCTGGAACATCATCCTCATCCGTCAGCGTCACCTGGATATAGTCACTGCAGTTCATATCCTGGTAAAACGGGCGGGCAGTCAGCTCCAGATACGTTCCGCGGATCTTCCTCATATCCCTCATAGGTTTTAAAGGCAGCAGACGGGTCTTTACATTTCCCTTCTCCTCCAGTTCAACCATAGTGATAGATTTTTCCTGATCCGCCTCCGAGAACGAATATTTTAAAGGTGTGCCGCAATACCTCACCATTCCATTTCCCACATTCTGGGGACTGTGGATATGTCCAAGCGCAGTATAATCAAATAGTTCAAATATCGCCGCATCGATATTATCGAGACCACCGACCTGAATATCCTCCGATTCGCACCGGGAAGCCCCTGTGACAAACTGGTGCGCCACAAGGATATTTCTGTCAGCCGGATCAATCTCCATATGGCGAATCACTGTCTGGACCGCAGACTGGACGTTGGTAACCGAGTCTGTCTCGTCATCAAATACATGGCGTACGATCGAAGGTCGGATAAACGGGAGCAGGTGGACCCAGACAGTCCCAAACTGGTCTTTTAACGGAATCTTAGTGATCGTTCCGTCGTACACAGGCGAAAGATAGATTCCCCGGCTGTCTAACAGTCTGCCGCCGAAGGCCAGCCTTTCCGCCGAATCGTGATTACCGCTGATAATAAATACAGGAAGCTTTTTCTCCGCAAGCTTTGTGATAAATACATCAAATACCTGCACTGCCTCCGCGGACGGAATCTGTTTATCGTAAATATCGCCCGCAAGAATTATCCCATCCGGTTTTTCAACTTCCGCCAGATCCAGGATCCTCTCAAGAATATATTTCTGGTCTTCAATCATAGAAATTTCATTGACTCTCTTTCCGATGTGAAGATCTGATAAATGGAATAATTTCATGCATACCTCCTGTAGTCAGTACTGTTATTAATTCTATTTTACTGTTTTGCACCAGCAATATCAAGCAAAGGCTGCGCAAAGAATTTACTCCAGCCCCGTTTCACCTCATACTGCCGCTGGTATTTTACTTCATGTGTACAGCAGTCCGAGTCCACTCCCCCACAAGATAAACTATGAATGCTTCATTTTTTAGAAAGAATAAGATCCCAGAACATTTACCTGTTCATGGGATCTTATTTTTCGTTCAGAAGTCCTGTTCTTATCGCAGAACCTGTATCTGTCAAATATCATTTTTGTTTCATATCATTTCTTATATGGATTCCCCGGAATCTCCGCAAAGTACTCCACGGAGATCATATCTCCGGCACGGATCTCATCGGAGATCATTCCGTTAATCAGCTTCAGTTCATATACGTATTCCCGCACGGACATACCGGAGTGATGATAATAAATCTTCGCAATGGACCAGAGCGTATCGCCCTTTTCTACTTCAATCGTCGTGTAATAACGGTTATATGTGGTATCATCACTCTCCTCATTCGCCATTACCAGGGTCTTTCCAAAAAAACAGGACATAATCATTACAATCATAACAAGGGATATCAAATACTTCTTCATACATTTTCCTCCTATGTTCGGCAAGTGCAAACTCATGTTCGGGAACATCTGTTCTGGTTTAGATTCTATCACACGAACGTATGTTTGTCAATTCTTTTTCGGTATTTTTCGAACAAAGGTTTGCTTTTTCTCGCCTTTTATGGTACTATGTATACAGAGAAAAAATATTCTTGCAGTCCATAACAGCGGTCGTCAAATGTCTCCCCGTGCAAGCGCGGTTGTGCCATTTTCCTAATCGCCGTGATATAAAAAGGAGGGGTCTCATGAGTCAGGGAAAAATTACTGATAAACAGAGAGAAATACTTGAATATATAAAAGAAATGATCTTAAAAAAAGGGTATCCGCCGGCTGTGCGGGAGATCTGTGAGGCAGTTCACTTAAAATCCACTTCCTCCGTACACTCCCACCTGGAGTCTCTGGAAAAGAACGGTTATATCCGCCGTGACCCAACGAAACCGAGAACCATCGAGATCCTCGATGACGATTTTGCTCTGACGAGACGCGAACTCGTAAACGTGCCGGTGATTGGTACGGTCGCTGCCGGAGTGCCAATCCTTGCGGAACAGAATATCGAAGATTATCTCCCGATTCCCGCAGGAATCCTCCCAAATAAGGAAGTATTTATGTTGAAGGTAAAGGGAAACAGTATGATCGAAGCCGGAATCTACAACGGCGATAAAGTGATCGTTGCAAAGCAGCCAAACGCTGAAAACGGCGATAAGGTCGTTGCTCTGGTGGACGATTCCGCAACTGTAAAAACTTTCTATAAGGAAAACGGTCATTTCCGTCTTCAGCCGGAGAATTCCTCGATGGATCCGATTATTCTTGACCAGGTCGAGATCCTTGGTAAGGTTATCGGTCTTTTCCGCATGATGAATTAAATCGATTTTGAATTTTTACGAATATTCCTTAAATAATTGCTGTGATCCTCGAGGAGCATTTCTCCCCGCTGGAGACCTCACTTCCACCAAGATGAACTTGCGATGACTTGTTGCCGGAAAGAAGTTGGAGTCTTATCTGTCTGAGAGAAAAAGCCCCATCGGATATCTATGATGATACGTCATCATTTGAGATCCGGTGGGGCTTCATATTTTATTGTATTTCAAAGAGCGCAAAACCCGAATCGTACTTTACATATAGTTTTTCAGAAAATTCCGGATCCCGGTAAACCTCCTGACCTATGTTTAAGTGGGTACCGTTTAAATCTTTTGTAGGATATTCCAAATTATTCACAAAAGCTATCTGGCCTAAAAGCTCCCAGCTTTCCTTCTGTGGGAGATCAAAGCCGGTGGCATTGTACAAATACAGGGAACCATCATAAAATAAAGAGATGCGTTGTACCTCTTCAGAAACATAACCGGTAGGGACGATCATGTTTGTTTCCTGCGCTGCATTGGGTACAGCATGGCAGACGACCAGAAGCAGGCAGGAGATCCCCAATGTGACAAATAATTTTTTTCTCATTATGACACCACCTTTCCGTGCGTTTGCATTGCAAGACAAGGGTTCTATCATTATTATAGATGAACTGCTAAGCGGATGCCATAAAGTTTTCCTTACATTTTTTATAATTCCTGATGGGATAAACTCCTTCCTCTTCCATCCTCCAGTCTACGGACAGGAATCATCCCCTACTCTTATCTGTCGGAGATAATCCTATATTCCCCATAACAGAAGCCCCATGAGGCAGATGGATCCTCCGTCCCCATGGAGCTTATCTTTAATGTTGATTCATCATTTCTTCAGCCATTTCAAATAGTTCATCCATGCTAAGCTCATCGCCAAACTTAAACAGGCTGTATCGCTGCCCATCTATATCCCATTCTACCATATAGAAAATCATGATTTCGATTTCGTCGCTGCCGTAGGCCAAATTAAATCGTCCCTCCTTCTGGGCTTTTTTATCCTCGTCGGTGAGTTCATAATTTTCAGGTACAAATTTATTGACAGTCTTATAGAAACGAAGTTCTGATCCATCTTCACATACCTTTATCTCGGACGGGCTGCTCTCACTGTCCATGGCGACTTCTTCGGAAAATATAATATCTTCCATGCCGGATTTCTCATAGGTAACGGAAAGATGGGTTCCGGATCCGACTGTATTTCCATCCTTATCCTGCGTTTCAAAATGAACCGGTACCGCGGATTCAAACTCGTATCCGTTGGAAAATTTCTCCGGAAAGTTTATCTTCGGACCATGCTCCTTCTGTAGCTCCCTTGCCTGTTCATATGTATGTACCTCGTCAAGCAGAGAAGATCCTGCTCTTACTCCTGTGATCTTACCGATTGCAAATACGGTCATACTTCCTAACACGCAAAGTGCGGCTGCTGTAACGATCATTTTTTTCATAAATATATTCTTCATGTGATACCCCTTTCTTTCTATCTGCTCATATACATTCTTACGAACCCGTGCTTCCCTCACGGACTCGTTCGGAAATTCCTCTGCACGACATTCAAACATCTTTTTCAGCTTTTTTTCTAAGATAGGATCATCCATGATTTGCCTCCTTCTTCTTGCATAAGTGTTTTCTTTAATTGTTTCTTTGCATGAAACAATCTGGATTTCACGGTTCCCTCAAATACTCCGCAGACCCTTGCAATCTCACGGATCGGCATATCGTTGTAGTAATACAGGATCAGCACAGTCTTCTGCTTTGGCGGAAGCTTCTCCACCGCCTCATATAGGAACCGTTCTTCTTCCCTCATAATGTAGTTTTCCAGGGCAGAACCTCCGGCTGCTGCCTGTTCTGACTCGAGATTTTCTTCTGGTCGTTCTTTTCTTGACTCTTTACATAGCTTCCATGCTGTTCTCGTGAGGATTCTATAGAACCATGTTTTAAATGCCGCCGGATCGCGGAGCCTTTTGCGGTTCAAATAACAGGTAGTAAAAGTCTCCTGAACGATATCTTCACTGTCTGTCACACTTCCGCAAATCAGCCATGCTGCCCTCAGTGCCGGTCTCTCATATATTGTCATCAGCTCGCCAAAGGCTTCCACATCTCCGTCGATCATTCGTCGCACAATACTTTCTTCATCCATATCCTGCCTCCTTTCGTTTTTGATGCATCTGTCTTATAGAGACATTTTAGATCAGAAAGGTTCATTTTTATCTAAAATCTTTGTCATTCATTACCTCAAGGAAATTGCTAGTTAAGCAATTGCTTTGCAGCCATCATGCCTAAAAATCGCATTTTGGCACCGTGATCTCTCTCCGATTTTATGGAGCGATCCGAACCTTTGCATCAACCGATCGTAACTCACTAAAAAAACGTGCTTTCCGGTTTCATACCTCTTATTTAAGGTATAGCGGAAAACACGTTCTTCATTTTTAACACTCTTATTTACGATATAAAGGGAATATTTTCCTTCATTCTGACCCCTTATTTAAGGTTTAAAGGGAATATTTAAGAAATGAGGGAAAAATAACAGGAATTAAACATTTTTCCTACAGCTCGTCCACAGACTCCACGATCTTTCCGTCTCTCCAGATCCTCTCCAGATCATAAAACAGGCGGTCTTCCTTGGAGAATACGTGTACGATCACATCGCCGTAATCCATAAGGACCCATGTGGAGCTCATGCTTCCCTCTTTCTGATGACACTCATAACCGGCTTTGAAAAGCTTTTCTTCTACATTATCAACTAAAGCCTGTGTCTGGTTTACATTGGAAGCGCTTGCGAGAACGAAGTAATCCGCGATCACGGAAACGCCCTCAATGTCAATAATTTTTACGTCTTCGCCTTTTTTCTCTTCCAAAGCCTCGACTGCAAGTTTTACCATTTCTTTTGACTGATTCAACTGATTGTTCCTCCTTGTCCTCATGGGTTATTCCGGTCACGGCTGATGCCTCTCCGGCTGTCTCTTTCTTCCTTTCCGAAACGACACGGCGCATATCCTCACACGCCGCCTCTGTCATCGGATCAATCTGGCAGCCCGTACTTTTTAAATATACAAGAATGCTCTCCATGATCTCGAGGCATGCCTCATCGAGATCGATAAACGCAAGCTTCCGCATAGCCGTAAGGTTGGCCGCCTTGGATCGTCTCGGTTCAATGTAATCTGCCACATAGAGGATCTTGTCGAGCAGCCTCATGCCCGGCTTTCCCGTTGTATGGCAGGTGATCGCGCTTATGATCTCCGGATCATCCACCCCGTATTTATGTTCCGCCATCCATGCCCCGAGTTTTGCGTGAAGCAGGGACGGATCCCTCTCTTCCTCAGCAGTCACCGGAATATTGCGGTCCAGACATTTTTGAAGCATGACCGGATCCTCAAAACGCTTTGCCGAATCATGCAGGAGTCCCGCAAGATCGGCTTTATCAAGATCGTACCCATATCGCATCGCAAGTGCCTGGCAGGTAAATTCCACGCCAAGCGTATGCTCATAGCGGTACGCATCGAGTTTTTTCTTTAAATGTTTTCTGATTTCAGGTACACGACTATCCATAATGAATCTTCTTTCTGAATTCAAGAATGCCCCGGCATTTTTGCTGTGAGATGCGGGTCATCTGTTTCCGCATGTTCTTTTCCCGCGTCTGATGCACCGTCCTGATACCGGAATATCCGGCAGACTATTTTGTCAGATACAGGCCTGTCTCTCTGATATACTCCGCCACAGCCGCCGGCATGTCTTTTGAAAGATCCCTGCCTTCTGCCACCTTTTTCCGGATATCCGCGGACGCCACGTCGATCTTTGGATTATGAAGAATCCGGATATCCGCGTTGTACTTCTCATTGAAGTAAGCAACCTTATCCTCAAGCGGCACACCACCGTCCTCGTAGGTTCTTCCGGATACCAGAAGCACAGCCTGCGCCATCACCTGTTCCGGATGATACCAGGATTCCAGCTGGTACAGGGAATCTGCCCCTATGATAAAATAGACCTCTATATCCGGATATGCCTCTTTTAAGAGCGCCAGAGTCTGCGCCGTGTAGGTGTTCCCTTCCCGTCCCATCTCAAAATCAGAGACAGTAAAATACGGGATTGATTCCGTGGCAAGCTCCAGCATCCTGATGCGCGCCGCCCCATCCGTGATAAGATGATCTTTTTTGTGCGGCGGAACATGGGACGGCATAAACCAGATCTCATCCAGTCCATACTCCCGATACGCCTGTTCCCCAAGAAGCAGGTGACCGTTGTGGACCGGATCAAATGTTCCCCCAAGAATACCGATGCGTCTCATCGTATCCCCCCTTTGCCCGCGCACAAACCGGACGTCAAACAGTCCCGGATTGCCGCGATCGTCACGCTGTTTACGGAAGAATGATCTTTCTGTCCTTCTCTTCCTTCGCCGGCTTGTACAGAACGATCATCTTTCCGATGACCTGTACAACCTCGGAATGAGTGCGCTCTGCAAGGATCTGCGCAAGGTCTTTTCCGTCATCCGCACAGTTCTTCAGTACATGGATCTTAATCAATTCTCTTGCGTTTAACGCTTCCTCGACGGATTTGGTGATCTCCGGTGTGAGGCTGGACTTGCCGATCTGTAAAACGGCATCCATGGTCATTGCAAGTCCCTTTAAATAGGAACGCTGTTTGCTGGTCATAGTAACTCCTTTTCATATATGGAAAAGCATGGTCTCCGGGCATTTATACGGACACCCGGAGAAGCTCCGATGCATTATTTATAGTAGTCAAATACGAGTCCGTACATGCGAACCGTATCGCCTTCCTGAATTCCCGCCTTTTCAAGATCGGCAAGGATTCCGGACTGCTTTAAGAATTTCTGGAAGAAATCAAAGCCCTTCTCAGAATCAAGGTTCGTGTAACCAAGCATCTTCTCGATTCTCGGCCCCTCAACCACATAGATGCCCTCTTCATCCTTCTCAACAGTATAAGGAAGCGAACGGTCACCCACATACTCGATCTCAAATTCTTTCTCAAAGATCTTCGGCGTACGGTCTGTCTTCCTGATCACATCATAAAGATAGTAGAGAAGATCATTCACACCTTCGCCGCTGACAGCAGAAATTCCAAATACCGGGATTCCCATCGGCTCGAACTCTTTCTTTAAGTCTGCGAGCGGATCCGCCCCCTCATCATAAACTGCATCCAGCTTATTGGCTGCGATAGCCTGCGGCAGCTTTAAAAGTTCTGGATTATAAGCGGAAAGCTCGTCCATGATCGCATGGACATCCTCGATCGGGTCACGTCCCTCAACGGAAGCTGCGTCTACAACATGAAGCAGGACTTTCGTGCGCTCGATATGGCGAAGAAACTCATGTCCAAGGCCAGCTCCCTCAGACGCACCCTCTATAAGGCCAGGGATATCCGCCATTACAAAACTGTTGCCATCGCCTAAATTAACTACGCCGAGATGCGGGTTCAAAGTCGTGAAATGATAATTCGCGATCTTCGGTCTTGCGTTGGAAACACGGGATAACAGAGTGGATTTTCCGACATTCGGAAACCCTACGAGTCCCACATCTGCGATCACCTTCAGCTCTAACTGTACCCAGAGCTCCTGCCCCGGCTGTCCCGGCTGGGCATATTTCGGAACCTGCATGGTTGCTGTCGCAAAATGCATATTCCCAAGACCGCCTTTACCGCCCTTTAAGATCACTTCCCGGCGGTTTTCACCGGACATGTCTGTGATAACCTTACCGGTTTCCAGGTCCTTAACGACAGTACCTTCCGGGACCCTGACGATCAGGTCCTTTCCGTCAGCGCCATGGCAGCGGCGTTTTCCGCCCTCTTCGCCATTTTCGGCCGCATACTTCCTTACATGACGGAAATCCACAAGCGTGTTCAGTCCATCATCCACTTCAAAGATGATGTCTCCGCCTCTTCCGCCGTCACCGCCGTCAGGTCCTCCATTCGGAACATACAGTTCACGCCGGAAGCTCACATGTCCGTTTCCGCCGTTTCCTGATCTGATATATACTTTTGCACTGTCTGTAAACATGGAAAACCGTCCTCTCAATAAAATTAAAAAATATAACAGTGCCGCTTCTTATTCTTTTCATGAATCCAAAGTCTCACTGTTACACATAAATCTTAAAAAAGCTCCATACCATCCAGTATGGAGCTCATCGTTATTATTCGTTGATTGCCTGAGGATATACAGAAACCTGCTTTTTGTCTCTGCCCTTTCTCTCAAACTTAACAACACCGTCAACTTTAGCGAATAAAGTATCATCACCGCCGATGCCTACGTTGAGACCCGGGTGAATCTTTGTTCCGCGCTGTCTGTAAAGGATGTTGCCAGCTAATACGAACTGTCCGTCTGCTCTCTTAGCTCCAAGGCGTTTGGACTCAGAATCACGTCCGTTCTTTGTGGAACCAACACCTTTCTTATGAGCAAATAACTGAAGGTTCATCTTAAACATATCGTTACACCTCCCTGAATCGAAATTTGATATATTCTGCTCCATATTCATCCCGGATATTTTCGAGTCCGAGAATCAGGGATTTCATGAGGAGCTGCGACTCAGAACTTATTTTGTCCGGGAAGGAAAAAGAAAAGCTTCCACCATCTTCCCCCACACTTCCTTCGAAGTGATCGTCCGTAAATGTTTCAACGGAGTTTGCCATGTTGAGAACCAGTGCGGAAACAGCAGCACAAATCACGTCCTGTCCGTATTCTGCATAGCCAGCATGACCATTGATATCGATTCCCTTTACTACTTCGTTCCTGTCACGCAGGATATTTACCTGAATCATAATCTTAATTAAGCATTGATCTTTTCAATCTTAACCTGAGTATAAAGCTGTCTGTGACCATTTTTCTTATGGTAGCCAGATTTGCGCTTATACTTGTAAACGATAACTTTTTTGCCCTTGCCAACTTTCTCTACTGTTGCAGATACTGTTGCACCCTCAACGGTCGGGCATCCGATTGTAAGCTCTCCGTTGTTAACAGCAAGAACCTGATCAAAAGTTACTGCAGAACCAACCTCTGCGTCAATTCTCTCGATCTTGATGCTGTCGCCCTCGGCTACTCTATACTGCTTACCGCCAGTTGCAATAATCGCGTACATATTGCACCTCCTATTATCATTACTCGCCAGTTATGGTGTCTTCCATCATGGAATCCTTGAAAACCTCACTGTGCGGCACACTATAAAACTATAACAAACTGTTCTTGCATTGTCAAGCATTTTTTCGCAATTTCGATATTTTTCGTTATGGCCGAACAATAACGTTTCCTGCATCCGTTCTCCGGACCTGTTTATCCGGCTCTTCCGTACCCGGCAGTCCTTTTCCCGGACTCACCGTACCTGTTCATGCAGCGGTCTGCGGATCTTCTTTCTCGTGAGTTCCACAAGACCAAGAGGTGTCATATCAACAAGTACGGTCTTCACCGGGTCTGCTGTGACAGCGCGCCGCAGTGCTGCGAGAAGTGTCTTCCGGCTCTCCTCTTCCTTCATATCAATAAAGTCCACAATAATGATCCCGGAGAGATTCCTGAGACGGAGCTGGAGAGCGATCTCCCCCGCCGCTTCCAGATTTGTCTTCAGGTATGTCTCTTCGGACGTCTTCTTTGAAACGCTCTTAGCCGTATTTACATCAATGACCGTGAGCGCCTCTGTAGGCTCGATCACAAGATTTCCGCCAGATTTTAACCAGACCGTCTTTGAGAGCGCCTGGGACAGGATCGTCTCCAGATGATAGAGGGCTGTGAGTGGAAAATCATCCATATAAAGTCTGAGTGATGGCATTCCTGCTGCCATGGAACATGCCATCTTTGCAGAATCAACCGCTGTGGAATCCGCTGTTGCTGCAGAGCTTTCTGCTGCCTCAGAATCCGCTGCTGTCCCGGAATTCTCCGCTGCCCTGCTGTCTGTAATCCCTAACGCATCCTGCAGTTCTTTATAAACTTCCGGCAGATCCGTGACAACTTCCAGTCCATCACAGATCTTCAGATCCCGGACCGCACGAACCGCAAAACTCTCCGGCCGATACAGCACACTGTAACAGGTCCGGCTTGCCGCTGCTTTACAGATCACCAGATACCGTTCATAAAGCGCTGCAAACTCCTCAAACACCTTATCGATCCCAGCCGCCTCTCCGTTCGTCCTGACGACAAGACCGCAGTCTCCGTGTTCTGTCTCCTCCCAGCGCCGTTTTACCGCATCCCGCCATTCCTTATCCCGGATCTTCGCGGAAATTCCAAGGGAACTTTTCCCGGCACTCAGAACCGCCGTCTGCCCTGTCAGCGTAAGATTTGAGGTCAGCACCGCGTCCTTCGTCTTCACCGCGGACCGTTCCACCTGCACCAGGATCTCATCCCCTGCTTTTAAAGGTCCATGTTCCGTCTTCCCGTCCGCGTAGATCGGACGCGCATTTTCCTTCAGGCTGTAAAAACCGTTGACACCCGGCCGGTACTCCACAAAAGCCGCATTGATGTTCTTTGAAATATTCTTTACTTTCCCGACAAAGATCACGCCGGTCTCTTCCTCCGCTGCCTCCGGCTCAAAGTCGATCTGGGCAGCATGTCCATCTTTAAAAAGCACTGCGGCGGTCTTCCCGCGCAGTGCCGTAATGATCAGTTTATCCAACATGTTCTCCAATTTCTTCTCCGAAGGATTCCAGAGTCACAAAGTCATGTTCTCCCGCGTCCGCGTAAACTTCCTCACGATTGATGCGGAACGCGAACTGCGGATATTCTTTTCCCAGAGACTTACAGTATGCCTCGAGGACCAGCTCCGGCTTTACGTTCGCAGCACTTCCAGAAGAAAGCTGCAGGAAGAGTCCGTTTCCGTCCGCCCCGCGGTGTGCCTCGTAGATCAGAGGCTTTAAGTCCATCTCCTTCTCGCCCTTTTTCGTCTTTTTCACGATATTCAGGTTTCCGTTTTCGATGAAATCAAGAATTCCGTTGTAGAATTCTTCCGCTGTCATGGAAAGTCCGTTCTCATAATCGTCTCTCAGGACGATGGTATAATCACATGCCGCAACGATGGACATGGCGTTTTCCGCGTCATCCGGCAGTTTCCGGTAGCTCAATACCTCAACGCCTTCCACCATCGTGTCGTTCAGCCGCTTCACCATCTCCGCGGAAGAGTCCGTGGATAACACCTCGATATCCAGATACTCGCCGCTTCCGGTAAGTCCCACACCGAGTGGTGCCGCAAAGGACATGATCTGGTGTGGGGAGAAACCTTCGGAATAGCGGATATCCACATCCGCGCGGCGCATGGCCTTCTGGAAATAGCGCATCGTGTCGAGATGTCCGATGAACTTCATGGCTCCCTGCTTGGAAAACTTAATTCTGATCTTCATAACAGACACCTCCTCCAAATCTTCTCACACCGCAGCCGGAACAGCGCATTCTGCAGTTCGGGGTGACAGTCTCTTTTGTGGCATTGATCCACTCTCTCTTTAAGAATTCCTTCGTCACACCTGTGTCGATGAAATCCCACGGGAATACCTCATCGAGGGAGCGTGCTCTCGTCGTGTAGAAATCGATGTCCACGCCGCATGTTTCAAAGGCATTCATCCAGATCTCATTGTGAAAGCTCTCAGACCATGCGTCATAGAGCGCGCCCTGTCTGTAGGCCTCCTCAATGACAGCAGCGACCTTCCGGTCTCCACGGGCAAGAACGCCCTCGAGGACCGTCACGTCCGCCTCATGCCAGTTGTATTTTAAGCTCTTGTGGTTCAGCATCTCGTGCATCTTGTGGTTTACAATGCGGGCTTTTCCGAGGAACTCCTCTTTTGTACTCATCTGCGCCCACTGGAACGGGGTAAATGGCTTCGGAACGAAGAAGGAGGTACTTGCAACGACCTGTACCTTTCCATTTCGCTTGTCCTTCGGAATCTCGTAGTACTTCTCCGCGATCTTCTCGGAAAGCAGGGCAATTCCTTCCATATCTTCCACGGTCTCTGTCGGAAGTCCCAGCATGAAATACAGCTTTACACGGTTCCATCCGCCCTGGAATGCCAGTGCGGAGCCGTTTAAGATATCTTCCTCTGTCAGTCCCTTATTAATAACATTTCTCAGTCTCTGGGAACCTGCCTCCGGCGCGAAGGTCAGGCTGCTCTTCTTGACATCCTGAACCTTGCTCATAACGTCAAGGGAGAAGGCGTCGATACGTAGGGACGGCAGGGACACGTTCACGCCTTTGCCGTGGAAGGTATCGATCAGGAATGTTACAAGCTCTTCCAGACTTCTGTAGTCACTGGAACTTAAGGAGCTTAAGGAGATCTCCTCGTGTCCCGTGCTCTTTAACATCTTATAAGCCAGCTCTTTTAAATGCTCTACATTCTTCTCGCGGACCGGACGGTAGATCATTCCGGCCTGGCAGAAACGGCAGCCGCGGATACAACCGCGCATGATCTCCAGGACAACACGGTCCTGGGTCGCCTTGATGAACGGAACCAGCGGTTTCTCCGGATAGACGGACTCTGTCATTTCCATAACAAGCTGCTTTTCCACCTTCTCCGGCACCCCCGTCGCTGTCGGCAGAAAGCTCCTGATCGTGCCGTCTTCCTCATATGTCACTTCGTATAAAGACGGAACATAGATTCCCGGAATTCCCGCTGCCTTTCTCAAGAACTCCTGTCTGGAATCCCCGTTCTTTCTGGACTCCTTGTAGACATCAAGAAGCTTCCGGTAGGAGACTTCTCCCTCTCCGATATAAAACATATCAAAGAACACCGCGATCGGCTCCGGGTTGTAGGAACACGGACCGCCACCGATGACGACCGGATCATCCCAGGTACGATCCTCCGCGTGAAGCGGAATGCCGGAAAGCTCCAGCACCTGTAAAATATTCGTGTAGCACATCTCGTACTGAAGTGTGATTCCAAGGAAATCGAATTCCTTCACCGGGTCCTGGGACTCAAGGGCAAATAATGGGATATGCTTCTCCCTCATGATCTTATCAAGATCCGTCCACGGGGAGTATACGCGCTCACAGTACACGTCCTTGTACTTGTTAAACATATCATAAAGAATCTGGATTCCCAGATGGGACATTCCGATATCGTATACATCCGGGAAACACATGGCGAACCGGACATCCACAGCGGACGGATCCTTCTTCACCATATTCACCTCACCGCCGATGTAGCGGGCGGGCTGCTGGATACTCAAGAGTATCTCTTCTGGCAATGCTAATTTTCTCATAATTACCTGTTTTTCCTGTCTTATTTAAAGTTTGCTGTTTCCATCTATCCTGTTGCGGACACACGAACCCGCAGAAACGTAGTCAATCCGCATCATTATACGTTATTTTCCTGTTTTCCGCAAGGGATTATTCTCGGTTTACCCCTCAAACATCTCCGCAAATTCCTCCGCAAACTCATCTTTCAGCATAAACCGGTCGATCATGCCGTTGTTCAGATACCATTCGAAATCGGCTCCTCTCTGTTCCGCGATGAGAATCAGGCGGATCTCCGGATTGATGCGCCGGACCACCTCACACAGTTCGATTCCGTTCATGGTCGGCAGTGTGTACTCCGCGATCAAAAGATCATAGGCTGACGGATCTTTCTGGACCCGGTCGATAAGGGCCGCCGGGTGTGCGTACAGATCTACCGTCTTCCGGCTGTGAGATGCGGCCGCTTTCCAGGTCTTCGCGGACTCTTCACTGGAGATAATAGCAATCTTTTGTACATGCTTCAGCCGTTTCCGGCCGTCAGCTTCCACTTCCGGTCCGCTCTGCGGGATCTCAATGACAAATGTTGTTCCTTCACCCGCTTTGCTCTCTACACAGATCGTTCCGCCGACCGATGTCACCATATTCTGGACCACCGAAAGACCAAGTCCGGTACCCTGCCTGGATCCTTTTGTCGTGTAGAACGGCTCAAAGATCTTCTGCATGGCATCGTCCCCGATTCCACAGCCGGTATCGGACACCTGCAGACAGATCATATCGTCACCTTTTGCCTCCAGCCGGATCAGCAGTTCCTTTCTCTCCGTCTTTTCCATGGCCTGAAAGGCATTTTTACTCAGATTCAGCAGGATATGTTCCGCCATCCGTCTGCGTCCTAAAACATACAGTGGCTCCTCCGTGATCTCTGTTTTCAACGTGATCGCCGCCGGGGCAAGCTGCCGCACGATGGATACCGCATTCCCGACTTCTTCTGTAAAGTTCAGCGGTTCCAGACGCACGCCGGTATCCTGTCTGGAAAAGGCAAGCAGTTCTTTTGACAGATTCGATGCCTGATCCACCGACTTCGTGATCTCATGGATCATCTCCTGATTCTCGGAAGAAATGGATTCATCATTCTCAAGAAGCTCCGCATAGATCAGCACCGGTGTCAGATAATTGTTGAATTCATGCGCAATGTGGCTCGCCATCATTCCCAGCGACTGGATCCGCTGGTAATGCCGGATCTCGTTGTTTTTCTGGACCAGCATCTCCATTCCGTGATTGATCTCTTTCAAATACGTGATCTCCTTTTGCTGGGATTCCGCCAGAAAACGGTTTCTCAGAAAGAACACTGTGACCACCACAAGGATCAGGACATAAGGTATCATAACCCCGATCATCATCGTCATCATGCTTTCCAGTGGCCCCGAAAGTTCCTGGAGCGGAAGTGTGGAATTAATGATCCATCGTTCTCCCTGGATCGAGATCGCCTGAAATGCGACGACACGTCGGACTTTTTTTAATCCCGGATCATCCCATACATAGGTGTCGATCACACCGGTTCCGGAATCTTCTTTTTCCTGTCTGGAGATCCAGTTTTCCAGACTGCTCAGATCCAGATCCGGATATTTCTGGATGCGCCCCCCAACTGCCTCCAGACCGATCTGATTCTTCGCATGGTGCATGATGATATTCATGTTCTGATCCTTTACCGTGGAATATCCGGCCTCACCGATCTTTACCGGCGCGACGATCTTCTCGTACAGTGCTTTCAGATCCATGGCAAATGTAAGGGTACAGATTCCGGACATGGAAGAAACTTCCTTCTCAATATAAAGCTCATACCAGCCCGTCCGGTCCGAAATTTCCTTTCCGGTGATCCTGGCCTTCTGATCTTTGTTCCCGGGCGCCACGCTCATCGTCTTCTCAGCTGAAGATTCCTGAACTGCTTCCTTTCCCGATTCATACTTAAACCTTGTCCCGTCTTGCTCCGTCACTGTGATCCAGTTATAGACATCTGCATTCTTCTTTAAAAAATATGATGTCCTCAGCTTGATCCCATTGGACTCTGCCCATTCTTCCGGGATCCCGCGCTGTGAATAAAACAGATCGATCTCATCCAGCTGCTGTTCCAGATAGGAATCGAGATTGTTTCCTACGATCCCGGCCATAGTCAAAAGCTGGCTCTCCTCTGTCCGGATCACCTGCTCCCGGTACCGGCTGTAAAATCTGAAGCCTGCAAGCACCACCACAAGGGATAAAGCGATCAACACCCCAACTGCCATCAGCTTCAGTTTCCATCGATTTAAGAATTCTTCTGTCTTCTTCATTTTTTATCCCTACACATTCAGCATATATCCGATTCCACGCACCGTCTTCAGATACCGGGGCTGCTTCGGGTCATCCTCGATCTTGTTCCGGATCCGTTTCACATAGACGGTGATGGTATTGTCATCCACCACTGCCTCATTCCACACCTGCGTATAAAGCTGTTCCTTCGTAAATACCTGTCCCGGATGCTCCATCAGGAACCGGAACAGGGTCATCTCTCTGGCAGTAAAATTTAACGGCTCACCGTTTTTCAGGCACTCCATCTTTAAGGTATCTACTGTAAACGGACCCTTGCGGATCCCGGCGTCTCCGGCTGCTCCCTGGCTGTAGATCTGACTTCTGCGGATCAGCGCCTTTGCTGTCTGGATCAGGATCGCAGTATGAAACGGCTTTGTCAGATAACTGTCCGCGCCAAAGCCCAGCCCCAGCACCTGATCCATCTCATCGGATTTTCCCGACAGCATCATGACCGGCGTGTGGTCTCCCGCGGCGCGCATTGCCTGCAGCACATCATAACCACCCACATGTTCCATCATTACGTCCAGAATCACCAGGTGGAACTGTTGTTTCTTTAAAAGTTCCAGAGCCTCGCTTCCATCGGCTGCCTCCGTCACCTGCATTCCTTCACGGGTCAGGGCGGTCCGCACAGCCAGCCGGATCGCCCGCTCATCGTCCACCAGTAGGATTTTTTCTGTATTCATAAACTTTCTCCTGCATCATTTTTCTTTCATTATAGCAAAAAATCCCGTTCTGCGGTACAAGATCCGTACTGCAGAACAGGGTTTTCATTCGTTATGTATCATTTAGATGGCAACAATGCCAAGAATCACACCGAATACCAGCATGATAAGGCTGATAATGTAGTACGGCGGAATGCTGAATTTCATATGATCTTTCAGCTCTGTTCCGGTCAGACCGATCGCAAGGTAAGTTGCCGGTACTAACGGGCTTACCATTAACGCGAGGTTCTTACCGATCAGCATGGTCAGAGCAGTATTCAGGGAAGCCACGCCATAGGTCTCGCCTACCTGCATAACTAACGGCATGATGCCATAGAAGTATGCGTCTGTTCCAACGCAGAGACCAAGCGGAAGCGCAAGAATACCAAAGATGATGTGAACGTACTTTCCGAGAGCTGCCGGAATGATCGCCATGATCGCATTTGCCATTGCTTCCAGCATACCGGTTCCGTCGAAGACACCGACCATAGCACCTGCGGCAAACAGTGTTGCGGAAATGATCAGGGCTGCCGGAGCATGCTTCTTGATCAGCTTGTCCTGAGTCTTCTGGTTCGGGTAGTTGACAGCCAGAAGGATGCAGAGACCAAGCATGAAGATTACATAGGATTTACCGATACCTGTGGATAACAGGGCAATCACACCTACTGTAAGTAAGAAGTTGAAGATCAGGTAAGCGTTAGATTTTCTTAAATCAGCCGCCTCTTTCTTCTCTTTCTCATCAGACTCCACCTCTACGCCCTTTCCAGCGCCGGCACCATGCTTGATCGCTAACATGCCGAGAAGTACAGCAAGAACAATGTTCATCATCAGGCCGACAACCTGAAGCGGGATCAGCATGTGCCATAACTCAGTGGCATCCATAGCGAGTACTGTAGCCGCTCTCGCTGTCGGACCGCCCCACGGAAGCAGGTTCATAACGCCCATGCAGGCACCTGTCAGGCAGAGAAGGATACGGGAGTCAATGTTCATCTTCTTATATACCGGGTACATTGCCGGGATCGTAATGAGAACGGTGACAGCCGTAGTACCGTCCAGATGAGCGATCGTTGCGATCAGCGCTGTAACTACAGTGACCGCGATCACATTGTTTCCGGCTTTTTTTACCAGCCAGCCTACGATAACATCAAAGAGTCCGGTGTCTGCCAGAACACCAAAATAAATTACTGAAAAGATAAATAAGATACCATTGCTTGTGGTGGTTTTGATTCCATCCGCAATGAAGTCCATGACCTCTACCGGGGAGAAGCCAAGGATCAGGGCTGCAATGACCGGAATCACCGCAAGTACCACGATCGGAGACATTTTGCCCTTTAAGAGCAGTGCTACGATCGCGATGATCATCAGAAAACCAATAGCTGCTGTCATAATCATCTTCCTTTCTGGATATTTGTTAAATTCCTTACAGATTCATATTTTACAGACAGCAGTTTAATTGTTCATGACTGGAAAATGACAATTTTGTCATATTTTTGCGGTTTCTTCCTGCTTCCGCTTCCGAAACTCCTCTTTGATCTGTTCCAAAAGCTCTGGTCTTTCAATCATATCGATGCATGTTCCCGCAAGGATCTCCGAACCGGACCGGATCGCTTCATGAGCCCGCTCCGTCTTTCCCGCATCGAGATATTCCTGCGAATGCGCCGCGGTACCCTCCGGTACAAACGCTGTGCGGATGCAGCATCCGGGCACATCATACATAACATTTCCAAAGTCCGTGGAGCCCGTCTTTTCACGCGGTCCGGCGAGCTGTGGTGCCTCAAATTTTCTTGCATTTTCCATGATCAGGTCATTCAGGGTCAGGCACGGGATCTTTGCCTGAAACGGGTAGCTTCTCTCTGTCTCACAGGTCGTTCCCGTCATCAGGCACGCACCCTTTATGATGTCCTGAAATCTCGGAACGATGACCTTCTCCAAGTAATCCGTACTATAAGAGCGAAGTGTATACTCTGCCTTTGCCGTTCCCGGAACGATGTTCGATGGACCGCCGGCGTCAAGGACCGTGTAATGCATTCTGGAATCCTCAAGGACATGCTCCCTCATAAACTCGATCCCCTGAAAGGAAAGAAGCGCGGCATCAAAGGCGCTCTTCCCTTTGTGCGGGCTCATGGCGGCATGGGCCTCTACCCCATGAAAGGTAACATAAAAGCACTCAAGTGCCATACAGCGGACATCGACGCAGGTATTGGGAGCTGCATGCATCATGAGCGCAAGATCGATATCCTGAAAGCAGCCTTTCTCCTTCATAATAATCTTTCCGCCGACCGTCTCCTCCGCCGGTGTCCCGTAGATCACGATCTTATAGGGCTGATCCTTACAGAGATCCCGAAGTGCCAGAGCAGCTCCGATCACAGACGGTCCCTGCATGTGATGACCGCAGGCATGACCGATTCCTTTCAGTGCGTCGTACTCTGCCAGGAATCCAAAGGAAGGTCCTCCTTTTCCCTGTTCATAGACAGCACGGAAGGCGGTCGGAAGACCTGCGATCCCACGCTCGATCTGAAATCCCTTTTTCTCCAGATAATCTGTAAGGATCGCACTGGAGCGGACTTCCTCAAGCCCCGGCTCAGCCAGATCATAAATCCTGTCTGCCATTTGGGTAAGCTCTGCCATGTAAGGCGCAACGGCCTGCTTTATTGTTTCTTTCTTCATATCTCCATTCTCCTGTCACAATTTCGTGAAGATCCAAAGCGATCCGATCCATTCCTAAATTCCAGATCGATCTCTTTCAGCAGTTTTCTAAGCTCCGTCACCATCCGGTTTCTCTGTCTCACGAATGTTGTCTGATAGAACAGGCTCCAATCCGCGGGACTGTTTTCAGGGAGCGCCTTCGCGGAAGCTTTAAGAAGCTGCAGCGGACCATATGCAAAAGAAGTATCCTGTTCATACGCGGAGCCTGTGGAGTGCATAAGACGGCTGAGAACTCCTCCGACGAGACAGCAAAGGCGGTTGTGTTCTTCGATCTTCTCCGTTCCCCATATATGTTCAAGCGTTTCACAACGATCCAGAACCTCTTTTAGAAGTGTTTCGATCTCATCCGCCGCCTGTTCATGCTCCTCTGAATTTTTTAATGTCTCAAAGTATGGGAGCCAGGTTTTTGCATAGCCGCGATAATCGGCAGGAAGCTTCTCCTTCGAGAGGAGTTCATACAGCAGAACGCCCACGACTCTCCCATCCCGCAAAAGCCCGTCAAGATCGATCTTGTCAAAGGTATCGTCGATCGTATGCCACCAGTACACGCCGGGACCCGGAGCATCCGAGTGTTTTCGTTCTTTTTTCGCCTCATAACGGGGATTGATGTGATATGGGATCTCTGCGCCCCAGAGCGACTGGTCCGCTCCCCGCCCGATACGCCCAAACATCATTTCCGCCGCCGGATCTACCTTCCGCACCTGCTCTTTTAGCCATTCCTCGCCCTCAAGCCCCGCTGTCCGGATCGCAAGCGTATGGTCTGCTCCTTTTGATCCCAGAAGATCAAGATTCAGGTGAGCGATGCAGTGCTCCTCAAGCTCATCCCAGTGGTGATCACAATACCAGGTGGATCCCATATAGCGCCCGTTGGAATGTCCCGGCCACCAGGCGATCCGCAGGGAATAAAACAGCTCATCCTGATGTTCTTTCATATAACGGGCAAGCTCCAGAGCCAGCGCATTTGCCGTGCAGTTGTCAAAAGCGCCACGGTACCAGGTATCATAGTGACCGGAGAGCAGGACAAAATCCCTGCTCTTTCCCGGGATCTCGGCGATCGGCAGCGCGACGTTTTTTACGCATGTGTCCACCTCGCTGGAAAGCTGCGCAAAAAGCTGTTTTCCTTCTGCCTCATATGTTTTCAGCTTCCGGATCAGTTTCTCCCCACAGGGCTTTGAGACGGCGACCACCGGCATCCGTAACTGGAACAGAGATGAGTCCATATCCGGAGTTCCCCAGACAGGACTTACTGTGTCCTCATGGACCGCGTCCTCGTCGGAGGTCCAGATCTGGATCCACCCGGCCGCTCCATGCTGCTCCAGCAATTTTGCGTAACGCTCATCAAATCCGTACCCGAGGACAAGCTTTCCGGCAACCGTTTCCATAAACTGTTTCTGTTCTGAAAGGGAGACTTCCGTTTTTGTTCCGGGATCGTAGATCAGTGGAATCTCGATCCTCCCTTTTGTGCTCTCCGAGAAAGACCTGGGACGGCATGGGAACTCCTCACCATCTGCGATAAGGACACTGCTCACCGGGTTGCTCAGATAAGCCGGAAAATCCTCCTCATGACAGGAGATACCGGATTTCTCCAATACCTCAAGAATATACTCGACCGCGCGATATGCCTCAGGTTCACCGGAAAGCTTGTCGAACGAACAAAGGTACTCCAGATGTTCTCTTAAACGCTCCTTCACTTCAAAATCCTGCATCTTCTCTTTTCCTCCGTCTTAATAGCCGATCATGAGTGCCCCAAGCATGAAGAGACATCCGAAGAATGTCCAGATCAGGAATAACGGCATCATGAATTTTAACCATTTTACATACGGGATCTTCGAAACGACGAGATAACCCATCAGCGCAGAGGATGTCGGAAGAACAGAGTTTGAAAATCCGTCTCCGAGCTGGAACGCAAGGACGGCTGTCTGTCTCGTGATACCGATCAGATCCGCAACCGGTACCATAAGCGGCATGGTAACCGCGGCCTGTCCGGTACCGGAGGTGATCACACAGTTGACAAGTGACTGTGTAAGGAACATTCCGACGGCTTTTAAGGACTGCGGAAGAATGTTTACGATACTTGCGATCGCATGGACGATGGTGTCAAGGATCATCGCGTCAGATAATGCAAGCTCAACACCGCGGGCAATTCCGACGATCAGAGCTCCCACAACGATTCCCTTCGCTCCGTTTCCGAACGTAGCGGCGATCTTGTTTGGGCTATAGCGGTTCACGATACCGCAGAGCACACCCATCGCGATAAAGATCGCAGACATCTCCTCAAAATACCATCCGAGCTTACTGAGTCCATAAATCAGGATCGCAAAGCCGGCTACGATCACTGCCAGAGTCAGGCCATGGGTCAGGGTCATCGCTTCTTCCGTATCATCGAAAACAAATTCCTGATCATCCGGCTCTCCGTAAATGATGCTCTTTGTCGGGTCCGCTTTCACGCGCTTTGCGTACCAGGTAATGTAGACCGTATCGATCACCAGAAGAACTCCGAGAATAAAAATGCGGTATCCCATACCGGAAAACATCGGGATCTCCGCAATATCCTGAGCAACACCGACATTGAAGGGATTCAGGATTCCGGCTGTAAATCCGGATGCGGCGCCCATAGCAATCATTGCGGTACCTGTCACTTTGTCAAGTCCCAGAGATGCCGCAAGGGCAATTCCGATCGGCACAAAGATCATGACCTCAGCAGACATTCCCATCGTTGTTCCAAAAACAGAAAATAACAGCAGAAATGCAGGGATCACAAAATACTCGCGGCCGCGGAAGGCTTTCGCCATCTTCTTGCAGAGAACTGTGAGGATCCCTGTGGATGTGATGATCTCAAAGGAGCCGCCGATAATAAGGATAAACGTAACTGTGCTTGCCGCCTTTACGATCGCCCTGTAGATCAGTGCCGGAACGGTTAAAAAGCTTACCGGGTGAGATTCGACATAATGGAAGCTCCCCGCTTCCACGAGGGTTCTGTTTGTCGCCTCATCCGTATACCGGGTATACTCTCCGGCAGGCACAACATAAGTGGCTGCGACTGCCAGAAGGATCAGCACTACAAGGATCACAAATGTGTGCGGCGCCTGAAAAGGCTTTTTTTCTTTTAATGGTTTCATACTTCCAATCCTTCCTTGATTTGTTTTCTTTCTTAGACTATAATCAAGATATAAAATTAAAGCAAGTTTAATTTTAAAAACACTGGAGATCCTATAAAAAAAGGCAATCCATTATTTTTTTGTGACAAGTGTGTGACAAACCAGTAAATTTTAAATAGTATGTCTCAATACTAAATAACTAATGATCTGTGATATAATCTGATTCTTTTAAGTGCGTGATAACCAAATATTTCACGCACTTTTTTGTCGAATCCGGTCACAATCCGTAAAAGTTTACGTTTATATTGAAGTCCTAAGCATTTCGATCCATATACCTTAGGTCATTGAAGGGACAGTGACTGAAACACTGTCCCCTCCCCCTATTATATCATAAGCGCACCTCTTGAATCCGTTTTTAATCTGATTTCTCCCTCTAACATTGCTCCGTCTGGTCCAAATGCAAATATCTCCGTTCCGATCGGCATCACACAGGACTTCACCATCGCTCCATCTTTTCCGAGATAATACCATTTTTCGTTATCAAATTTCCAATCGTTAGAAACCATATATCCGGATGCATTAAAGTAATACCATCTCTTCTCGCCATTCCATGTAAGCTCCTTCCAGCATCCGGCCGGATAGCTTCCATCTCTATTCTGATACCACCATCCATAGGAATCCTGCCGCCATCCTTCTGAAGTAATAACAGGCGTCAAAAATAACGCCCGTTCTGCTTCTCTCCTGCGTGTCAGTCCTGCTAACACCTTACCTCCGCCCTTATTGTACTGGAGCATCTTTGCTGCGATAGTCGCACGGCTTCTCGTTCCGGACGCTGTGAGCTGGTCGATACTTCCGACGTTATAGCAAAATGACGTCATTGCGTCATACTCATTCTGATTCCATCCATAAGCAGCATACTTGTCTACTTTCTTCTCGTATGCCGCCATATCGTTCTCAAGCATCTGATCGGCTTCTGCCTGGGTGATTTTCTGTCCGGCCTTCACGCCGCCGGTATGTCCCCATCCGATAGTCCACACTCCTGCGGGGCATTTATAGGCCGTCAGACGGCAACCTTCGAAACTCTTGATTAAGTTAAGCCCATTTTCACTTATTTTCATTACATACCCTCTATTTCTTCTGAGACTGGGTTCCAAAATAAAAGCCGACGATCATAATAAACACAGAAAGATACTGATCTCCAGGAATCTCTCCTGCGCATGTCAGCGCAATAAAGCCACCTGTTAATACGAGTGTCATGATACTTTTGACATCAATCAGTTTTGCAAGCTTTTCTTTCATCCTGTACCTCCTCATTTTACATATTGTGACATCATATTGATCAGACCGATTGCAATAGCTCCGGCTCCAGCTCCAACCAAGGTATCAACCACCTTGTGTTTCACTCTTCCCCATGTTTCTCCAGGCTCTGCCTCAAGCTTTGTGATCCGCTCTCCCTGGTTCTTCTGCTCTTCAATCATGGATTTCATATAAATTGCAAGTTCCTGTATGGAAAGTGCCAAGCTGTTCAGCGTCTTCCCCTGCTCCTCCTGACTATCCATGCGATGCTTTAATGATTTGATCTCGTGTTCATGTCCTTCCAGCATTACTGCAACATTTTCATCTGTCACTCCGGCACCTCCCTCTTTCCTCCCATTATAGAAAATGCTGTGGTAGAATCTCTCCCACCACAGCATATCGCTATTTTTTTTTCGTGCTCTTGATCCAGTCCTTGAAGTCATCGTCTGAGTACAGCTGCTTTCCATTGATCCTGACTTTATACAGGGTTGTCCGGATCTTCTGCCGCTCCGCCTGACTTCCGCCCACATAGGCCTCTTTATAAGTTGCCGTGAGTCTGGATTTCAAATTGCTGGTCACGCTCTTCTCGTCGAACTTCGTTCCCTCCTTCTTTGCCTCTTCCCGCTTTTCCTCTACGATCTTCTTGTACACGCGGGTATAATCTTTTCCATTCTGGATCGCGTTGATCACGTCATTCATGTTATAAGTGCTTCCACTCTGCAGGTGTGCTTTCTCATCCTGCGCATTTCCGACGCCGACGATTGCCTTCTGAATATACTCGCTATCGTATCCAGATTTCTCAAGATCTCCAACAAGTCGTTCATAGGTTGCATAGTCTCCGGACAGCCGGGCTCCTGCTGCCTGCTGAACCCGTTCATCTTCCTTCAGGATCTTAACGTACTTATTCTTTATACGTTCATCGATCTTGTCAATCTGCGTATCCTTCAGGTCCTGAATAATCTGATCCCCCAGCTTATCATTCCCGTCCGCATACTGCTTCATTGCCAAAGCAACATAGTTCGCAATATTGCCTTCATTTTTGATATCACGGTAAAAACGATTTTTGGAGTAATTGAGATCTGGGGACCCGATGGACTGAATGATCGTATTGGTAAGTGCTTTTAAATCCTTCAGAGCATTTCCTACTGGCATACCCGTTAGTGTGCTGATCGGTTTTGCGGTATCGATCAAGAGTGCTGGATAGGTAAGATCTGACTCACCACTCAACTTGCTTTTCCATTTCGACACAGCATAGTATAATTCCTGAAATGCCGACAGGTCTGTTCTCTCTACAGAATATCCACTAAAGATGCTTTCGATATCCTTCACCACCGGCAGGATCCCGACCGGATCCAGATTATCGGAAAGGTTTTCTACCAGAGCTTCCTCGTACTTCTCCAGGAATTTCTTGTCCTCCCCGTCGTTTCTCATCGCGTCAACCACGGCTGCCGCAAGAGATGTTGCTGCGGCATTGGCTACATACACTGCCAGAACACGTCCCAATTTTGTCTTCGTTTCCTTTGTCGGCTTCACAGCAACATCACCGATTGCACGATACAGCATGTTGTAGGTCTTTGTCGGCTCCGACATAAACGAGGTGTACATCTGCTTCAGGCCGTCTTTCGATTTCATGAGTTTACTGCGGTGCAGGACAGAGTCTACCACCTGTGTCTTGTCGATCACCTCTGAGAACCGTTTTCCGCACTGATTATAGTATTCTTCACTTCCCTTCTTCAGTTCCGGGTGCAGGTCCTGGGTTTCTTCCTGGCATGCCACCCACAGACGTTTCCATGCAATCTCATCGCCTTTTCCGGCTAACCACATGGATTTTTCAACCAGCTTCTCTTTCGGCCCTTCTGGTCCCATCAGAATGCTCTTCATGGATCGTCCCGTGTTGATATCAAAATATCCCCAGTCTTTCCACTGCGCGATTGGTGCATACTGTTTACACAGCTCCCACTCTGCATCACTCACATGCAGCTTCAATCCCTGCACCAAATACTTCGGGTTGATCTCTGCAGCCGCACGCACATATGCTGTCGGCTGCTGGATGGCAGTTCTGAGATTAGCGCCCACCGCCGCTGACTTCATGTTCTTTGTCAGCCCTGCGACAAAGTTCTTCTCACTGGACGAAGTTCCATTCAAGTCGATCATAAGGCTTTTGATGTAATTCAAGCCGTCTTTACCAAACGTCCGCTCAATGGACTCTTTCACACTTCCTGATCCCAGTTCTTTATAGTTAAGAACCTTCTGTAAATCTGCCAGTGGGCGAACAAATGCGTGGTAGCTGCTCATCTGATCCGCCTGTCTGGTATATACGTCAAAGATATCCTCAATGATGATTGGATTGTTGGCATGAGGGACCGTGTGCTTTGTGGATCCCATGTTCCGCAGTGTTGTCAGTGTTGAGCCGAGTTCCGATTCCTTTGTGGCAATGTAGTTCTTATCAGACACAATCGGGAAATAGTTTTTCGCATTGAATTTCTTGTATCCGTACATGTCCATAGAGACTTCATTTCCCCACTGGCTGGTTACAGTCGTAAAGAATTTCACAACAGAATCTGCGATTTCCTTCTGCTGAGGAGTCAGTGTGTCGGTGATCTTCTGCACGTCCAAGGCACTGACCGATACCGGCTCCGTGGATTTATTCACCACATAGCCATGACTCTTCTTGTCATACTCAACCGTGGGAGCGCTCTTGATTCCTCCAAGCTTGTTATAGATATGCTCCTTTGCGGCCGCACGCTTATTCAGCTCATAGAGGCTCATGATCTGTGCAGTCGTAAGGTTGATCGTTCCTCCCTGTACTTCGAAGGTATGTTTTTCCGCATTCTTTCCAGTCCATGTCTGAAGTTCTTTTGAGTCGATTCCTTTCTCCTCAAGGACGTTTGCCATGTAATCCTGCGCCGTCTTGGTATCGCGCACCTTCCTGTCAAATCCATCCCTCTGTTCCCGGTATACCGTCTCCATTGCCGTACCCATACGTCCAAACATGGTTCCCGCATCCAGCATATCGGATCGGAACATACTGTCTATGGAGCCCCGTGCGCCCGTGTAGATCGTTTTTGTGGCTCTCTCCTTATTCTCCTTCAGGAAGTCTTTTGCAATCTGATCCACACGCTCATAGGAGTTATTCGCGAACACCTTGTTTGCGTCCTGTATACTGTGTTTCATCGATGCAACCACATCTCTCAGTGTTCTTAGGGATTTCAGGTCGAGGTTTTCCAACTTATCAAAATCCTTAACCTGGTCTTTTAGCGTTGCCATTTTCTCCGCGAGGTCCGGATCAACATCCATATAGAGGCTCTCGCCATCGTCCGTGCTTACTCCTTCTTTTGCAATCTGATCAAACTGCTTCGTCAGATCCCACCATTTGTTGGTTCTCGCCGTGGCTTCTCCTTCTGAGTTTGTGCGGTTTGAGCTGTAGTCAATTCCGGAAAGGAATTCCGCTAAAGGCTTCCTCAGAGATTCCGGGACATGCTTCTGATCCGTCGGTGTCGTCAGCCATTTCGCCATTTCATCCACGTCTTTCCGGATCTTTTCCCGGTGCTTTCTGGATTCTGCGGCATCCCTGCGCCGCTGATACTTCGCTTTTCCGGCCAGCAGATCGAAATCAACCTTCTCCTCAAGATCCTTTCGTTCCTTTCTTAGTTCTTCCTGCTTTTTCCAGTTTTCTTTTTTTAGTGCCCGGATCCGCTGCTGTTCTTCCTTAGTTGATCCCACACCGTATGACCGGTACTGCTCCGCGAGATCACTGATCTGACGGTTAATCTCTAACTGCCTTGTTTTCGCATTCTTTTCTACTTCTGTAAAGTCGGAGTCATATTCTCCTTTCAGGCGTGCTTTGTAAGCTTCTGTCTTTGCGCGGTACTCCTGCTGTGCACGGTAGATCTGTGCCTGCATCTTGTCCGCCATTGTCGGAGGCAGAGCGCGTACATTGACGGCCGCCTCTTTAATTTCGTTTGCAACGATCGTTGTCATCTCATCCATGTTGGCGTGATACGGGTTTTTGATCTGCGGAGAGAGGTCATCGTATACCTGTGCGATCTTTAAGATCTGATCTGCCGGATTGATGATATCGGAAGGGAAAAGGTGCGGGTAAAGATTGGAAAGCTCTTCATACGCCGTATCCACGTCGATTCCCTCATTTCCCAGACGCAACCGTCCGAAGTATTTCTTTCTGAAGACATCATAGCCGCCTTCCGAGTCGAGTTCTGTCCGATAACTTTCTGGAACTACCATCTTGGTACTCCGGATTCTCTTTAAGACATTTTTATACTCATCTCCAATTTCATCTTTTAAGCTGGCATTCTGTACAATGCTCCTCGCAATCGCCTGGGCCGCCCGGTTGATTTCTCCCATGCTCTGTCCATATCCGCCCTCTTCATAGCTGTGCATGTAGTTGTACAGGCTGGAAAGATTCTTAATCAGGGTATCCTTCGAGTATTTCGAGTTATAATCCCGAAGCAGCTTGTTTGCCGTCCGCTTAATGTCCTCCATGCGTGGAACATAATCCTTTGTGAGAGTGAGCTGTTTTTTCAATGCCTCATTTGCTTCCCGCAGTTCCTGATTTTCTTTCAGGATCTGATCTGCCTCCCGGTCTGATTCAACATTCTGATCCACGTCTTCCAGCTGGAATCGGATCCCATCCAAGCTGTTGACTGCTTCTTTTCTTGCATTTTCCTGAGTTTCATCGTAAGTCACTACTGGGATTCCGCGATTCTCTAAAGCATCAAGAACCTCCTGATCCGTGTTGCTCGGTACCACAGCCGCCGCAATCTCGTCATAGCCGACAACTCTCTGCGGCTTCGCTTCAAACATATCGACCGGCATATCTCTGGTTTTATTTACAATGTCCGTAATCTCTTTGATGTTGGCATCATTGACTTTCCAGTAAGGGAACTCTGAAAATACTTTTCGAACCGTTTTCTCAGAAAAATTCTTTTTTCCTGCTGCTTCCTGAATCAGACTTCCTACGCTATCTATCGCTGTATAACTTGTATCACCGGTCTCATGAATAATGCTGCTAATTACATTCAGCAAGCGATCATTAAGGCTATCCTGCCGAGCCTTAAATTCCTCATCTGTCAGATTCTGAATTTTACCTTCTTTGTCATGAATCTCGTCAATGCTCTTCAGTTCTCCTGACGCAGCCGCGCGGATCGTTTTGATTCCGTGGAATCCATCTGTATTCACCTGATCTCCGCCACCTTGCGATAGCATGGATTTTACGATATTTTCCGGGGTTACATCAAAATGAGTCTGTTTGAAGCTACGCATGTTCCCGCTTGGAGTATAATACTCTTTTCCGTTATATACACCGGTTCCCTTTACCAATCCTTTATACAAGTCTTTAATCCAGGATTCATAGCCTTTTTCGTCAACCTGCGAATTGATTTCCTGATTGATTCCCTCAGTATCTCTTTCCGTTTCAGTAGTATACTGAACTCCATTTTTTTGATAATCGTATGCTTTTTTTACCTGCCACATAAGTGGAGCAGTCCTTCTGACGTCGTTCTTATATATCTTCCTGTAATCCTCTACAACCTGTGGATCTCCACCTGTCTCCAGTTTCGCATCCATCCATGCATCAATAATTTTATCAATATATTTATCACGGACTTCTCTTTTCTGCGAGTTTTCAAGCAGCTCACTAATGGCCTTGTTGTCTTCTGCTGACATATGGTTAAGGTATGCCGAAAACAATTCTGCTGTTTCCGGTTCAATGTTTGGTTTTGACACCTGCTGGACACGGTCCTCTATGGAAATTCCTTTTGAAGCAAGATATGCTGCCTTCATTCCCATATTATGCTTTGCCGCTTCTACTACACCATTTACTCCTTGTCTTTCTGCATCCCCCACGCGGGTAGTTACAAACTTTTCTGCTTCACTTGCAAGGTATGTAGGCATTTTATCCTGTACAATATCCCTTACATTATGGTTTACCTTATAATACACGTTATTATCTACATCATATTCAATCTGCGGGAATGTTGCAGTCCACGCATCTGCTCCATATACCTTATTCTTCCGGCTGACTTTCGGATCGATTGTATCTTTCCGGAAAACCAGAGATATGTCACCAAACTTATTCCAGCCCTGACTCCCCTTTGTGATCGCGATTGATGGCATCGGAATTCCATCATATTCCAAAGTCTTTACCAGTTTTTCTGCATCAACATTATGTACCGCAATCAAGCTCTTGGTTTCGTCAGTATCCGCATCTTCCACCTGCAGGCGCCGGAGCAGCCTTTCTTTCGGGTCATCCACGATCGTCTGGCCGGATTTATACTTTTCTGATGCCTCTTCGATTCCATGTGCCCACATGTCACGGATATTTTCAAAATCCTGCAGATTTTCGTGGAGATATTTCGCGGATTTTGAAATTCCTTCTCCGCTGATGAGAGCCTTGATTGAGTCAATCATGTCGGAAATAAAGTCCACGATCTTCTGTGCCAGGGATCTGTTTTCTGATGTCACCTGCTTAATTAAATTCTCATCATTTAACATCATACCGGTTCCATCAGAGACGATTTCGTCCCAAATCTGATCTCTGGAAAGATGCTGTCCTGCTGCCGCATACCTCACCTCGTAATTCCGTACCAGCTCATCCGCTGTGACTCCATCGCGATCCATGAGGACGTTGGCCGCCATCTGCTTGTAAGCTCCATATTCGGTCGGGGCATAGTCTTGAATGAAATGGGTCAGTTCGTGAGAAGCGGTCTGGAGGATGTTTTTGGAGTTGATGTTAAGCCTTACAACGCCGCTCTTTGCCTCATAGCTTCCGGATGCCGTACTGCTATCCACTAATTCGAATCTTAGTCCGGTTTTCTTGCCGAGGGACTGTGCCAGGGCCTTTTGTGCGGCAGATGCCTGTCCGGTAAGATCTTCGGCGCTTCCGGTCCTCGCCTCGCCCTGACGGTATTCCGGCTGGGTCTGTATTGCAAGGTTTCGGTCCTGCGCACCGGCTTTATATGCGGCGGCTGCCTGCTCCGGGGTCATCATGGACGCGAGCATGGATTTCTCCGCAGTATCCATATCAGCGTTGTACCGACCAGCATCGTAATATCTTCCATATGCTGTCTGGTAGTCATCTATAGAGAGGTTTCCGTCATAATTTTCCACGAAAACTTTTCTTCCGTTTTCTCCGAGTCCCTTTGCGTAGTCATTCAGCGTGTCATAGTCTACATTTTCTGTGGATCTTTCAGTTCGTACATTTTCCATCGTCTCCGGTACGGTCTGGCGAGTCTCTTCCGGTTCGATCCGGGATTCCGGCTGTTGCACCGGTGCAACTCTCTGATTTTCCTGTTCTCCCGCGGCAACTTCATCTGCGAAATCTTTAGCAATGATTTCCTGAATCTGCTCATCTGTCAGATTCGGGTTATATGGATATGCATTCCGGGTTTCCTGCTTTTGATTCTTCTGCGCAATATCCGCCTGATCCTGGATACCTTCATTATCCCGAGTCGCCGAAGCTGTCTCTCCACGGATAGGCGTTGTGTCTTCAGAAAAGTCCTTCACGCCAGGGATTAGATCATAATAATCCCTCATGAACGCGCCCTGTTGCATAGCCGTTGGTTCTCCTCCGCGTGCCTGAAGAGCCGCATAACTTCTCGCAAGGCTTTCCAGGTTCTGCGCTCTCTTTGCATCTTCCGCCGTTTTGTAGCTCGCTGGATCTGTATCAATGCTGTCGGCAATCTCCTGATAGTTATCTAAGGCGTTGGAACGGCCATAACGCTGCTGATTGATTCCACTCACCAGCATTCCGCCGCCACCCATGAGTCCACCGGATACCGCGCCGCCAAGCCCCGCAAGCCCGATCCGCTCAGCGAGGGCTCCTGCCGCCCCCAGTGTTGAGCTATTTTCCTTGTCCTGTCCCCACTGGGACTTATCTCCCATGATCAGGCGGTCTGTCAGTGCGTTGGTCGCCTCAGTCGCCATTTCTTCAGATGCTTCCGTTCCCATCTGCTTTGCGATATTTTTGGCGACATCCTTCCAGGAATATACTGGAACAGACTGCATGCTTTTTAAATTTCCCAGGCTGAACTTTTCAAAGAGTCCTTCCGCAATTCCCTGCGCAGTACCCTGTGCAAGAGCTTTCTTTGCGCTGACATCCTGAGATAAAGCATCCTCTTCTGCTCCTGTCGCCGCGGACAAGCCTGCGATTCCCAGTCCGGCATATCCAAATGGGAGTCTCGCCAAAGACTGTGCCATAGAAAGTCCTGTATCCACTGCAAAATCCGTTGCGGAGCTGTCGGCAATATTTTCCCGGGCTGCGGCCTTTAAGCCCTCTCTGGTGGCATTCTCGAGCCCGGACATGCGATGTCCCACATTATTCCGGTCAATTTCCTTTCCCCGCACTGTATCCGCAACGTCCTGTAAATATCCAGCGCCGCTCGTTACTGATCCAATGACATTACCGAGGATACCCGTCAGTGGATCAGTCTTTCCGACTTTCTTACCTGTCTCCTCAATATCTTTTGCGTTCCGCTGCTTTAAGGAATCGTTGATCTGTTTCAGATAATTATCGCCAGATTCCAATCCGTATTTTCCCACAAGATAGTAATAGTTGTTCTTCTCGTCATCCGTCATGTAGCTGAGATTGTAGTTTTTCCGATACTTTGCAAGCTTCAGCTCATCTGCGTATCCTTTTAACATCGTCGGGATGTCATCCTTCGTCGGATCAAGCACATACGGATTGCTCAGCACACTTTTCTTCTGTTTTCCGGCTTCCACCGCAGATTCCCAGTCCGGCGGCGTATACTGTCCCCTAAACTGATTCTGGCTGCGGAGGGAATTTGCAAACCCTTCCGCAGCCTCCTGCATTGCTGTACGGCGGGATCCAGACGAGCTTGTCCGCCCGAGTCCCGTTGTCATTCCGTATTTCTTCGCATAGTCTTCTCTGGTAACACCTCCATCAGAAATGCTCTTCTGTGTCTGTGCGGTTCCAGTCTGGCCAAGCGTTGTTGCCCCATATTTCTTTCTATATTCTTCCCTTGTTGCCATGAATCCTCCTTACCGACGCCGGAAATACAGATCATTGATGTTGTTGATCTTCAGGTTTTTCTGCACCTCTTCCGCGATTGCCGCATTCTTGTCAATTCCGGCATCCTGAATGATTGCTTCCGCATCATCTACACCAAAATTACCTTTTTCCATCTCCTGCATAACTTTTTCCAGTGCGTCATAATCGCTGATTTTACCCTCTGCAAGCTTGGAAGAGAGGTTTGCAGAGAATGGTGTATATCCTTTCGTGCTTGTATAGCCCGCCGTTTTCTTTGTACTTTTCTTTGAGGATCCAGAACTTCCTCTGCCGGACGAGGCTGCAGCTTTTGACTTCTGATATTCAAACTGTTCCCTCTGGAGTGCCATTTCTGCTTCCCATCTCGCCTGTTCCTGCGCTGCCTGGTCCTGCTGAAACTGAAACTGTTTTGCCCACTGTTCCGCGGCCACATCGGCCTGGCTGCTGTCCCAGTCTTTTCCATACTCCGAGTCATACCGATTTGCAAGGTAGGATAAATCACTGTAATAATCACTGACTCCATCCCGGTACTGCCCGTAATCAAAATTTCGTTCCGTATCATATCGGCCGGACAGATACGATAAATTTTTCCAGTAATCGTCGACGCCATCCCGGTACCGACTGTAATCTGTGTTATCCAGTCCTGTAACCACATTCATTTGGTTGTATCGATCAGCCTGCTCATTCAGGTACTGCTGATATGCCTTGTCTCTGAAGTCCAGGGCTTTATCATTCAGCTGTGATAAATACTCGTCATATGCCTGCTGCCCTGCGGCCGTGGCGTATGTGGACCCATATCCTCCGGTAAGTGCGGCAGCATTCCCCATAGTATCCCGCATGGCTTTGTCACCCTGCTTTGTATAGCTCTCTCTGTACATCTGATACAAGTCATCATTTGCAAGATCGTCCGCTGTGTAGCTAAACTTCGGATGGTTCAGGATGGAATCCAGAATAGAGCTGATCTGATCCTCGTATCGGCTCTGGAACTCTCCCGGCTTATCCGCTTCTGCCTCCTTCAGGCGGTCATAGTAATCCGTGACTCTGTCGGATTCCTTATAAGGATTCGGCTTGCTGCTCTCCTGCGTCTGGAGTCTTTTATAATAGCTTTCCGTACCCGGAGATACTTTCATGCTTCCCCGCGCAACGGAAGAGCCGGAGGCGGAAGCAGATCCAGAAACCGGACTCTGGGATCCGGATGCACCTGTTCCTGAAAGAACATTCTGAGATGGTGTTTCCGCCGCCTTTCCCACCCCGGACGCGCCCTCCGGAGATGCCTGTGATCCTTTCTGTAACTGTGTCAAAAGGTTCATATTCTGCGCCGCTGTGCCGGAATAATTCGTGATTCCGGCCTGTGCTGCTAACTGCTTTCGTGCTGCGTATGAACTGTCCTGTCCCTGTGATTTTAAATAGTCAACAATACTCGTGGTCGCCATCTTCCTTCTCCTCTCCGGAGCTGTCTTTTAAGGCTCCTTTTGTTTCTTTCCCACTCTCGAGGATCATTTTTATTCCTACAAGGTTGCTCATACTCTGTAATCCCGTCACCGTCACATGGTCCAGCAGTTTAAGCACCGCGTCGATCTGTTTTTTTTCATAAATAACATTAGCTGACATATGCCTCTCCTTTCATTTCATCAATCTGCTGCTGAAGGTTCTTCACTGACGATATCAGCAGTGGAATAAAATTTTTATATTCGATCCGATACTTCCCACTCCTGGTTTCCAGGCCTACCAATGGATAATAGATTTCCAGCTGATCCTGCAGTGCATCAACTTCTTGAGCGATCATACCGGCCGACCACTGCCCATCCTTTTTATACTGGAAAGTAACCGGTCTTGTACCAAGAAGAAACTTCAGTGCTTCATCCTGATCAATATCATAGATGTTTTCTTTTGCCGACTGATCTGACAGATCATCTACTCTTTCCCATAGCGTCTGCACCGTTTCTGTAACACCGTCTCCACCCCACCATGATTTGCCAAGGTAAATATCGTAAAAATATGACGATTTATTTGCTCCATCGCCGTCAAAATAGTCCGCACTAATGCAATATGCTCCAGTAATCTGACCGTTGTAAAAGGTCATCGTTCCTCGGCTGCTCAATCCGTTCATTTCCAATTGAGGGTAATATTTCCCGTCTCCAGCGTTTTTCTTCATCGTTAGCTTGAAATTACCATCATTAGAAGCGAATATATTTGATGCATTGGCCGACACATAGAAGTCTCCAAGTTGGACACTTCCGTCCGTATTAACTTCAAAAATCCCGTCTCCGATGTTGATGGAACCTCCAATAATTGTTGCGCCTCGGATCGTGCCGGAAAACGTGGCGTTTCCCGCAGCGTCTACCGTAAAGTTTTTGGCTGTAATGAGAAAATGTCCCGTTGTCAGCTTGATCATTTTTTCATCTATCAGCAATTCAGAGTTCAACTGGTCAGTAACATCTCCCTTGCTGACCTTCATCTGAATCTGACCATCCATGATCTTAAAGGTCGTCTCAGTCTTGGTCTCCAGATTTCCCAAGCTGATATTTAAGCCATTTACATCAAATACAAGCTGAGCGATCTTCTGATCTCTCTCGATATATTTCTGTAGCGCATCCGCAGAGTAATTATCTTCTGGGTCCAGATTGGAGAACATGTACCGCAACAACTCATTATTTTGAAATAGGTATGATTTGATTTCCTGTAAGGTCCCCGTGGGCCCATTATTGTCCTTATAAATTGCCATTTCCTACCTCCCGGATCCCACGGTATATGTCTTTCCAAATCCATATAACTTGCCAGGTCCCACGCCAACAAGCTTATACCGATAGTGATTGCAGCGCCTTGGGCGAACGGATATGCGGAAGGTCTGTTTTGTCAGTGCCGTGAATGTCTTGAGTCTGGTCCACAATGGCTCCTCATCGTACTTTAAGTACACCTCGATATATGAACCTCTCTCCAGATCAAGAAGGAATTGTAACGAGTGCAGCCTCTTCTTATCCAGTGATCCATCTAATAAATCTCCACTCTCTAACATCCACTGGATCTTGCTTTCTTTCTGATCGCTACAAATGGGCCGTATCTGTCCGTCTGCATCCAGAAAATAAAGCTCATTTGCCCCTGCAGTCGGCATCTTAAGGACCGTTCCGTCCTCCTTGTGCCACAGACTCTTCTCAGCGTCATACACATACAGGCTGGAGCCGCCCAACCGTTCAAGGGACACATAGTATTTCCCTCTGCATACGCCTCCTGCTGCCCCTGTGTATCCATTTTGCATATTCTGTGAAATGAGATATGGTATTCCGCCGTCATACCCGCAGATGCCGTCACAGGACGCATACATTAGGGTTGCGTTTACGATTGCAAGAGATCTCGAACATCCTTTTTTTACCCCTCGCGCCGGGTACGAGTTGATCTGTATGTTGCTGGGCTTACTGCCGTAAACCTTATGGATCATGTTCTCTTTAAAGAAAAGGACATACCCCAGATGTGTAGCGGCTCCTGTGAAATCCCCATCAGATCCTATCGTTGCCGCATACGCATCCGTAGATATTCCTTCGAAGCAATTCCAGTTACACGGATCCCCCAGTTTGCAGGCATATACCTCATGGTTTTTACTGCTACATCCCCACACTCTGTTATCCAGCTCTGTCATGAAATCCATGTCGGGAGCCTTTCGTTTGATCGTCAGTCCGGAATCCTGCGTGAATTCTTTTTCGACATCCCCGATCACAACGATGTAATCCGTGTCTCTGCTCTGGATCACCGCACTTTTATTCATTCCGGAATTTGTGCACCCGGAGATCTCCACGCCGTCGCCCTGTGCAAATTCGGATCCAATACCGGAACACTTGATTTTTATAAAAGTAGAGGCAGAGACAGTCGGCCCGATCGTCGCCTGAGCGGACTGTGTCCAGGATTTTTCTATGCTCTTCCATTCTCCCGTTGATGTGTTGTAGATACGCTTATCCGGCCACACGAGCACATACGCCCCCATGCTGACCATCTGTTTTTCTGAATCTTCCACAGTGCCCACGAGGTTGCCCTTATAGTAAAAATCCGTTCCATCCACCCAGATCAGCCCGTTGTTATAATGTGTCCCGTTCGGCTTCTTTAACTTCGCTACAACTTCCCCACGGGCCAAACGCGGACCAATCGCAGGATACAGATCCGATGACATGTTTTTCATCTCTGCAAACTCATTCTCGTTGATCACTTCATTTTCATTGATTCCGCCGAAGGTTCCTATCGTTTTCTTCTGCGTCGCAACATTATTTATCAGCGCTAACCCCGCCACTATCCTCACCTCTTTTCTCCAGATTTCTGCCCCAGATATCAATAGTTGGAGCTTTCTTCGGCATATGCGTTCTCCTGTACCACGCCGCATACTGCGCATAAGAGGCCTGGTGGATTGCTACAGAATTGTTGTAGTTTATTGTTTCATCATCGTAGAACTCTATCTTTGCCCGGATGTAATGCAGGTAAATATCTGCAAACCGATCCGGCAGCAAAGTTTCTTTTTCCTGATCCGTCTCGTAGTCATATCCTTCAAACTCAATGTCGTTGCCCTCAGCCCGGTTCAGGACTTCATCCACAATCGTTCCCTCGCACTCTGAAAGCCATTTTGTTTTCATTGATGCGCTGTACTCGTTCGGTCTCAGCTCGTCAATGGCCGCGATGATTTCTGCCACTTTCATCCAATCACTCCTCTCTACTTGCCTGTATTTTCTCATTTTCACTGGGCTATATCTCCCGTAACAAAAAAGAGGAACCGGTCTCCCGATTCCTCTCCGTCTTTCATTGTTTACTTTGCCATACATCAATTTAATTTTAAGGGTCCTCCTTCAAGGCATGGTTCTTTCAAATCAATGCCTTCAATAGCAGCACGCACTTCCAAAATATGAAGGTATTCTCTCATAATACTCTGCTGCTGAGATAAAACATCTCCTGGGCAATCATGCTTCGGACCCTCGATTTTCTTTACTTCTTCATATCGAGAGGCCTCCGCAGTTTTCCATGCAGCCTCAATTTTTGTATTAAAATCTTTCAGCTTTTCGTACCGGATTTTAGTCTGCCAGTATTCAGCCTTAAAGCGTTCTTTGTAGTCCTGACTTTTCATCATATCTACTGTATTCATAAGGTTCATCATCTCTGTTTCTCCTAATAGCTCTCGCCTGTGATCAGTTTATACTCTCCCGCCGTGATCCAGCGGCCAACAGCGGCCCGTACACGTTTCTTGTTCCACATTTTATGATCGTAGTAATACTTTACTTTCTCGTAGTTCTCACTCATGCCTGTTCCTCCATCATAAGCAGATAGTCGATATCCGCCCGGTTCTGCTCTACTTTATTCTCGATCCGCTCCTTACACATTTCAAATGTAATGATGGTTCCGCGGACCTCTTCTGCCTCGGCCGGTGTATCGTCTTCCTCGGAAACTTCCGGATACTTCACTTCGATGAGGGCGTTAGTATCTCGCGTAACCATGCTTCCCATCTGTGTGTATCCTGTCAGCTTCTGCGTGAATGACTCGCCGATCACTGTCATCGTGGCCGCATTCTCCGCAGTGAACTTTTCATAAATGCTGTCCAAGGAGTCCTCTGTTACCACCTTAATCTGCACCTTCTCACCCAGCTCTGCCACGCCGTTGATTGCAAGCGTATACTCAGTTCCGTCTAAAAGTCTAAGTTTTTCCATGGTCTTCTCCTTTCCTTTATCCTCATTATACTGATCCCGCCGTTAGTATTCTCCCCAGACCGAAGACCATCTCGGTGAAGTTACCAGGATGGTCCTCGTTTTGTTGACGTCAATAAAATCATCACCATCTCCCCGGCCACGGGAAAATGGTACGGTAATAACAATTTGAGTAAGAGATTATTAGTTGGAAACAATATTG
>UMEM01000291.1_pt1 | contig 66171 bp, 86 predicted proteins | sample 1964761 | NCBI WGS metagenome assembly UMEM01 (sample SAMEA4836021, study PRJEB28245) | human gut metagenome | biome: gut microbiome; material: fecal sample | place: Denmark | collected 2008 | reverse complement strand
CGTAAATACATATGCAGCCAGTGCCAGTCCGCCTCCCACAACAGCAAGAACCATACAGCCCTTTAAGGTACGGACTTTCTTTCCCATATGCACGATCATATATGGGAGGCAGACAATAATTGCTATCTTGGCAAGCTCTGCCGGCTGGAACTGAACCGGTCCAAGATTCAGCCATCTCTGGGCACCATGAGAAGACTGCCCCAGCGGTGTTTTTACCAGTGCCATCAACACCAGTGCCGCTACATACAAAGCTGTGCTAAAACGGTTCAGTATCCGATAATTGATTCTGGAAATGATCAGTGCCATGATAATACATGCCACGCTGATGATGGCCTGTTTTTTAAAAAAATACATGTCGCTTCCGTAATTTATCTGAGCCATATAGGAGCTTGTACTGTACAGCATGATAAGCCCAAAACAGGTCAGCAGTACAATAACTGCTACCAGACTGTAATCATAATAATCTGTTTTTGTTTTTCGACGCGCCCTGCTCTTGGAAGATGCTGTTGAATACGACTTTTTTTGTGATTTTGTATTTTCCATTTAATCACCTGATGCTTTCTTGTTTTCTAAAATTCCCATCTGACTTTTTTATTATAACAGAAAGCTTTTTCATAAGCAATGGGGCAGTTGCCTGATTGCATCTGCCCCATTTTAGTTAAGTCTGGCTGTTCATCTTTCCCTTATTCTGTATGTCTCAGGTTTATGATATCTATTTCTCATTATCACTGATTTCAATCGGGTCAGATTCGAAAATAAATTTAACATTTCCGTCCATATCGCCAGATCTGTCTGTGAATGTTGTGTACATTACATCGTCAGACTGGATTACCTCAAATCTGTCAAGAATATCCTGAAGATCTCCGTTTACTGTATCATCCAGTTTCTTAATACCTTCTTTATAGAATTTCTTCTGTCCTTTGTTCAGTTCTTTTGCTCCGTCATTCAGGTCGCTGATACCATCTTTAAGCTGATCACTGCCATCAGAAAGCTTATCCGCACCATCCATTAATGTCTGAGTGCCGGATACAAGGCTGCCTGTTCCTGATGCAAGGGTCTGTGCTCCGGATACAAGTGTCTGGGTTCCTGATGCAAGCTGAGATGCTCCGCTGTTTAATGCAGAACTGTTCGAAGAAAGCTGATCTGCTCCGCTGTACAGTGTTCCACTGTTAGATGCCAGAGTTTCCACACCACTTGTAATCTGACCTGTTGCAGAATTGATCTGAGACATACCACTGGTCAGGCTCTTTCTTGCGCTCTTAAGAGTCTCGGCTCCTTTTAACAGTGTCTGTGCATTAACATTATTTTCGCCCTGAAGCTGTGCAATTCCATCTGTCAGTGTCTTTCCGGAACTAAGCAGTGTATCTGCGCCGGAAATCATCTGTTCTGTGCTTGCTTTTGCAATGCTTTCATATCCACTCTGGAGAGATTTATTTGCAGTAGTCAGCTGATCAGAGCCTGCTTTCAGCTGATCGATTCCCTGCAGCATTTCCGGAAGCTGCTGTCCAAGTCCGGTAAATAATGTACTCATCTGATTTACTGCTGTAGCAATCTGGGTTCCTGACTGAGCAAGCTGGGTTCCACTTGCTTTTAATGTGCCATCATTAGAAGTAAGCTCTTTTGCACCTTCATTTAACTGTGATACAGTCTCCTGCACTGTCTGCATTCCCTGAGTTAATGCCTGTAATTGCTGTTTCATCTGTTCAACACTGCTGTTGACTGCCTCTTCCTGTGCATCTGCTGTTGATTCTGCACTGGACGCAGATGCCCTTAAAGCGTCTGCTGCTGACTGCAATGCTGACGTATCAGGTGCGGAGGCTGTAATTGTGGATGTATCAATATTAGATGCACTGTCCTCAGCTGCCTGAATAGAACCTAACGCACCATCAATCGCAGCTTCTACAGCAGCTGCTGTTTCATCATCCATATTGCTGGTATCAATATTATACAAAGCAGATTCTGCTGCTTCTAGCTGACTGCTGACTGCTGCAACTCCTGCATCTACAGAAGATGCATCTACAGAAGCCTCTGCGGAATCACTGATCCAAGATTCAATTGCATCTGCCTGACTGTTCATGGTTTCAGCACTGTCATTTAACTGTCCGGACATTGCATTTGCACTTTCTTCTATTTCTGAAGCTGTGGAAGCTCCCATGTTTTCAAGTGAGCTCTCAAGCTGGCTCAGTCCTGATGCAAGCTGTTCTACACTTTCAATATACTGGCTAACTGCAGAAGTGTAATCAGAAACGCCTGTTGTATAAGCCGTCATGCTGTCACTGAAATTAGCAATCTGATCTGCATCGATTTTAGATGAAAGAGCTGTCATTTTTTCTACAGCAGTCTGGATTCCATTTACAGCAGTATCAATTCCCGGAACAACCTGACCAATTCCATCTACTAAGCTCTTAATACCACCAGCATACTGACTCACACCGCCTGCAAGCTGATTAACTCCTGCAATATACTGGTGCATTCCGTCTGTCAGAGTAGTTGTTCCTGTTACATAACTCTGCACACCGCCTGCAAGCTGATTGCCGCCTGCAACATATGCATTTACACCATCGGAAAGAGATTTCATTCCAGCCTCATATTCAGCCATCTTGCTGTCCAGTGTATCTACTCCTGCTGTATATTGTTTGATTCCATCTGAAAGTGTGTCTGCCCCTGCTGTATAAGAGGAAACACCACTGTTTAAAGTCTGTGCCCCTGTATTCAGTGTCTGTGCTCCGCTGCTTAATTCCTTTGCTCCGTCATCCAGTTCTTTTGCTCCGTCATTCAGATCACTGACACCACTTTTCAGAGTTCCGATTCCATCATAAAATTCTTTATATTTGTCATTGAGTTTATTAGTTCCATCATAAAGATCTTTGGTTCCGTCTACCAGTTTTACTGCTGCATCCGTCAGATCTTTCATTGAATCCTTCAGCTCATCCAGTCCATCCACATCATTCAGATCAATATCTTTGAAAATATCTGTAAGTGCTACGGTAAATGTAGAATTCATCTCACAGTCTGTAACATCTGCTTCCACTGTAAATCCTTCAGGGATATTCACTTCATCTGCAATATCAGAAGACATATCCAGACTTTCTTTCATTCCCGGCATACCAAAACCGACAACAACATTTCTGCTTCCGTCAGAAATAACCTTACCGTTATCTACTGTAATATTGGAGAAATTATCTGTAGAAAGGATCATTCCTGTCACCATAACAAAGGGTGAATAAATATCAGTCTTTTTGCCATTCACTGTTTTGGTTGTTTTAGAAGTATTTGTATATGTCACTTCCATTTTCAGATGTCCTGTCTTTCCTGCCAGAGCTTCCGGAGAAACCTCAGTTCCATCCATATAATATTTAATTCCTACGGAAACCGGGAGATTTTTCTCTGTCTTTCCCTGATAATAAATATCCTTTCCATCAGTACTCCAGGTCAGATCATTTCCGTTCTGAGTAAATGTTTCATCACCTTTTACGTTTTTTATATCCTGAAGATCAGAGGCATCTTTCACCTCAGAATTGGAACTGTCTCCGGAATTTTTCAGCCAGTCAGATACTGTGACATCCGTTACTTCTCCTCCGGCAGTTGTATTTACATAAACGGTTTCTTCTTTCTGCAATCCATTATCACCTGTTGAAGCAGCTGCCATTACAGTACCTGCTCCGAGAACTACAGCCATTCCTGCTGCAAGCGTTGCTGCAGCTGCTTTCTTTCTGTTTCTGTTCATAATAACTTACTCCTTTATTCTATCTCTTTACAATAAGCTTCTTTTTAAAAATCCTGAATCACTGTTTCTTCTCTTTTGCCGATTTCTTCTTGGCAAATCCAATAGATGTGTGGCAGATGAGAGAATCAAATATCATAAACATAGCCGGAAGTATAAACAATACCACCAGTGTACTGATCACAGCTCCACGTGAAAGCAGGTTTGTGATACTTCCGATCATATCTACCTGTGTATAAAGACCAACTCCGAAAGTTGCCGCAAAGAAGCTGCAGCCACTGATCACAATTGACTTCATGGAAGTTTTATGTGCGATGGCAATGGATTCTTTCTTACTCTTTCCAAGACCACGTTCTTTCTGGTATCTGCTGGTCATAAGGATTGCATAGTCAACAGTAGCTCCCAGCTGGATACAACCGATAACAATGCTTGCTACGAACACCACTTCCTTTCCCTGATAATAAGGAACGGACATATTGACAAAAATCGCAAACTCAATAACTGCAACCAGAATAAACGGAAGCGAAATGGATTTAAACACAACCATGATAATAATGAAAATTGCCAGGATAGAGATAGTATTTACAGTCTTTAAATCCACATCCGTAACATCCTGAAGATCCTTGGTCAGAGGTGCTTCTCCGATTACCATAGATTCCGGACTGTATCCTTTTACAATCTTCTGGATCTCATCAATCTGATTGTTTACCTCGTCTGTAGCTGTTTTATATTTGGAACAGATAAATTCCATCTCGTACTCATCGCTTTCCAGCATCTTCTTCAGATTACTTGGGATCATAGTATCCGGGAATGCCGCACCTACGAAAGAGTCCATTCCAAGTGCCCATTTTACACCATCAACATCCTTGATCTGGTCAAGCATTTCTGTTTTTTCTTTTGATGTCAGACCTTTCTTTAATAACACCATATGAACATTATTCATATTAAAGGTTTCCTGAAGTTTGGCATTTGCCACATTACTGTCCAGCGTGGAAGGAAGTGACTTGTCAATATTGTAGTAATTCTTCAGATTGTTATTTCCATGAATTGCCGGGAAAAGCATTACCAGGAAAATGATCAGCCATACTTTATAATGCTTTGTAATAAAAGCAGATGCCTTATCAAAGCTTGGAAGCAGCGGCTTATGTGTTGTTTTTTCAATGGCTCCGTCAAAAGTAAGCACCAGAGCAGGGAGCAAAGTAACACAACACAGAACACCGATAACAACTCCCTTGGCCATTACGATACCCATATCACGTCCAAGTGAGAAGGTCATAAAGCAAAGTGCGATAAATCCGGCTACTGTTGTAATAGAACTTCCGATTACAGATTTGAAGGTTGCATTGATGGCATGTGCCATAGCCCTCTCTTTATCACCCTCAAACCGCTTCTTATTCTCCTCATAACTGTTCAACAGGAAAATGGAATAATCCATGGTAACACCAAGCTGCAGGACTGCTGTCAGTGCCTTAGTGATGTATGAAATCTGACCAAGAAAAATATTACTTCCAAGATTATACAAGACTGCAACACCAATGCAGAGCAAAAACAAAACCGGAACTACCAGAGAATCCATTGCAAGGAGCAACACTATCAGAGAAAGGCAGGAAGCAATCACAACGTAAATCGGCATTTCCTTAAGTGCGATCTGTTTGATATCAGTAACAATGCCTGTCATTCCACTGACAAAACAGTTCTTTGAAGTAATCTTACGAATCTGCGTCACAGCTTCCATGGAAGTTTCTGATGATGTTGTATTATCAAACAACGCGATCATCATAGTTGCATCTCCGTTAAAAAATGCCTCTCTTAAATCCTTCGGAAGCATTTCTACAGGAACGGAAACATCCAGGACACTGTCATACCACAGTACTTTTTTCACGTGATCAACTGCTTCGATTTTCTCTTTCAGAGCAGCTACATCCTTCAGTTCCATATCCTCCACCACTATCATGGAAAAGGCTCCCATCCCAAACTGATCTACCATAATGTCCTGTCCCTCAACTGTCTCAAGGGTATCCGGCAGATAACTCAGTACATCGTAGTTGATTCTGGTCGCCGCCATACCGAGATATGAAGGGATCAGCAATGCAATTCCGATGATAATGATCAGTATCTTGTGTTTTGCAATCCACTTTCCTACCTTAATCATCTTTTTCTCCTCTTCTTTCTTTATTATTGATACTGTTTGATCATTCTATGACCAACAGTCATTTTTTATTTCATGGAATGTTATATAACAAAAATGACTTTCAGTCAATAATCATTCTTCACAATTTGCCTAAATTTTTCCAGAACAAAAATGTAATATTGACTTTCAGTCATTTTTGTTTAAAATAGTAATTATATATGATCACAATATAATTACAAAGTAAGCTTATGTTGCTGTGAACAGTAAGACGCTTATTGTTTTTCGCAAACTCCGCAGAGGGACTTACCTGATTCGGTTAAAATGTTATGTATACAGTAAAGGAAGGAATGAATCTGAAATGGGAAAACTGGAGCTGAATAAAAAGAAGAAAAAAGATGCTCTTTTCAACACTGCCTTTGAACTTTTTACGACGAAGGGACTTACCAAAACTACAATTTCAGATATTGTAGATCAGGCTGGGGTTGCCAAGGGGACTTTTTACCTCTATTTTAAAGATAAATATGATATCCGGAATAAACTGGTTTCCCACAAGACCGGAGAATTGTTTTTCTGGGCCCATAAGGCTGTGCAGAATGCACATATCAGCGAATTTGACAGGCAGGTACATTTTATTATAGATTACATTCTTACTGAGTTGAATAAAGACCGTACTCTCCTGCTGTTTATTTCAAAGAATCTTGCCTGGGGTGTCTTCAAGGGTGCTTTTGAGGAAAAAATGCCTGACGACGAATATAATTTTTATCAGTCCTATCTGGATATGCTTGCTCAAAGCGGACTACATTATAAAAATCCGGAACTGATGCTCTTTACGATCATTGAGCTGGTAGGTTCCACCTGCTACAGCTGCATTCTGTATCAGCAGCCTGTGTCTCTGGCTGAGTACCGTCCTTATCTGCACAGGACTATTTCAGGAATTATGGAAACTTTTTCACAGGATCATACTACATGTGAAATTTTGTCTTCCGACACCAAAACACATGTGGACCATACAGCATAATCACTATGCAACCCTCATAAATGATACATTTAAAAAGATTGCTGTAAAAAAGGCAAGCCTCCGGAGGTTTGTCTTTTTATAATTTGTAGATTTCCAGATCATCAGGAATCCAGAGATTTCCTTTATAATACTGTCTGCCTTCTTCTGTGTAGAGCTCCTTTCGTCTGGAAATATTTTTATCCTCTGTATGATACAGAATCAGATTCTCTGCTTCCAGTTTCTGTGCCAGCTCACAGGCATCCTTTACGGTAGAATGATGTTTCTCATATGGTTTGAATTTATCTGCCTGGGAGAACAGACAGAATGCTTCATGAAGAAGCCATGTGCTGTTTTTGGCATATTTCTGTTCACATTCATTATATGGCTCATCTCCACAACAGGTCAGCTTCTTTCCCTCTGCATACTCCATGCAGAACCCAAACTGTTTTGCCTTTGTAGACAGAATATCAAAAAATGTCACCCTGTGTCCCAGAATCGTTCTATCTTCTCCGTCCTTTACTTCTTCCAGATGGACTTTGTCTCCGATAAATTTCGTTTCCTTTGGTGTGAGAAGCATCTCTGCCATCTGTTTCAGCAGGCTGATCACTTCATCATGTCCATAGATAGTCACTTCACCGCCAAACTGTCCTCTTGCCATTCCCTGACAATACATACGAAGCATCCAGATGATTCCAAGCAGATGATCGATGTGTTTATGTGTCACAAATATAGTTCTGATTTCTTTCCAGCTGATTCCTGCGTCCTCCAGCTGCTTCAGAATTGTGTTTCCGCCACCTCCGTCTATCATAAAATATTCTTTATCTTCATTTAGCGCAAAACAGGTGTTATAGCATTTCGTCACCTTTGCATTTCCGGTTCCCAATATTGTAAGTTTCATCTTTATGTACCTCCCGACTTTCTTTGGATGCTGACACTTGGCAGGCAGCAAATATTTCCTATATATAATAGCATATTCTAAAGTAAAAAGGAATCTGTCTGTCAGACGATATGAATCTTCGTTACTGTTCACTCCGTTCACAGTAACTTAGCCAAAATTCATTCCAGATTGCCTGCGGCAATGGAATTTTGGCTTGTATGTCTCGGGATTTTGGCATATTCATGCCAAAACACCTCGCGGGATAGTGGTATGTGAACAGTAACGAATCTTCACTATGGCAATGAAATTTCGCCTTGTATGAGCACGGTTTTATGAGCATGACATAAAATATAATGTAAACAGTTTTCAGAGAAGGGAATTATATATGGAAAATTATCGGATGGGATGTTCCGGCAACCGCCCTTATAACCGTACCTGCGGTATGAATATGCCTCAGCCTTCAAATAGAAATATGAACAGTTCCGAATGCTCTGTCAGAAACACGACAGACTGTAGCTGTACTATACCGGGTGTCAAAGAAAAAAAACATAAAATGTTTTCGCATCTTCAGTATCTGGAACCTGCAATGGCATATGTTCCCTGCCAGAAGTTTACAGAGAATTTCCCACTGCAGTATGCATTAAATGTAGGAACCATTTTCCCACAGTTATGCAAACCATTTTGTGGAAAGAGAGGTATTCGAAGATGAAAACAGATTGCTCCCAAAAACAGTTATTAAACCGTATCGATCAGGTCAGTTTCGCAGTCAATGATATGACTCTGTACCTTGACACACATCCCTGTGATGAAAAGGCTCTGACTTACTGTCACGAACTTGTGCAGGAACGAAAAAAGCTATTAAAAGAATACGCCGAAGCATATGGTCCCCTGATTATTGACATTACAGATCAGACCGGAGAATCCATCTGGAAATGGATGGAACAGCCATTCCCATGGGAAAAGGAAGGAGCGTGCAGATAATTTATGTGGAATTATGAAAAAAGGCTTCAATATCCGATCAATATCACACAACCCAATGCAAAAATTGCACAGTATATCATGAGCCAGTACGGTGGCCCATAGTGTAATACCCTATAATATATAAGAAGCGCTGAAGCTGATACAATATCTTATGGGTAAGGGTACTCATTGTACCCATACTCTTTTTTTATTTATATTTACTTTAAATCGCAATTAAATCTTTCCAAGTAGCAGATCCGCAAATACCATCCACTTCCAGAACTTCTTTTCTGGATTCCTGATAAGCTTTCAGAGCGTAAATCGTGTTTGCATCTGCTGTCCATGTAAGTTTCAGGGCTTTGCCGTTTTTGCCTTTAAAGCCTCTGGCTCTTAATATTTCCTGTAAGAGAAGCACAGATGTATTTTTGTCTCCTGCTTTTACTGTCTCTGGGTTAAACATGTAGCTGCCTCCTTCTGGGTTTGTTGTCTTGTCTGTTTCATCTTTATCTGCAGATAAAACAATTGAATAGTCCGGTGTACAAAATTTTGTCCCCGGAAGATTACTGTTGTAATAGCTCTTCTGGCACACCCCGCCACCATTTGCCACGATACCGGATGCTCCGGAAGTATTTCCCTCAATCGTCCAGAATCTGTCTCCGGCTACTTTTGTTACAAAGCCGGTGTGGGTAAAGGTACCGCCATGTTTAAAGATAACAATATCTCCAACTTTTGGATTGGCATTCTTTACAAATAAGACGCCTAAGGTTGGGCAGTATACATACGGCCAGTGTTTTAAGAGTTTCTTTGCATTATCCAGACCAAAAGCTTTCATGAAACACCAGGAGATAAACGCTGCGCACCAGGGCTGCCCCTGATAGGATGGTTTTATATCTCTCCAATATTTTGTATAGTTTGCTGATCCGGCATTTCCAGTCTTGCTGTCAAGCTTACTGTTATTTTTCTTTTCCAGGTACCCGATCTCTTCTTCTGCAATTCCCAGAACTACGTTGATAGCTTCACTCTTTGTCATGACTGTGTTTTCCTTTGCTATATCTTTTGCTTCGTTATAATCTTTGTAAAATACATTTCTATCTACAAGTCCGCTGATGTCTGGTATCTTCGCTTTGCTGGAATACTGCCAGCCCACACCAAAGTCCAGCCGGAGTCGTTCCTGTAAGGTACCGTTATCTGACGCCGGATAACGTGCAATCCAGAAATCATATTTTTTCAGATGTGAGCAGATCACATTCAGATACCAGTCCACATTGCAATAAATGCCGAATTTATAGCCTGCTGCCGTGATGATCTTCTCGAATGCTTCTGCCAGCTTATGGATCTGTTCAGCTCCAAGACTTCTCTGATTATTCCATTCCAGATCCAGCCAGACCGGATACTGCAGTTTCCGTCCGTTCAGGACCTCCACTACTTTTCTGGCTTCGCTCTGGATCTCTGTAATCGTCATTGCGTAGCTGTATTTATATACTCCGGTTGGGATGTTATGTTTCTGGCATCCGGAGTAATTTTTCTCGAAACAGCTATCGATCACATTTCCGGCTTCTGTGATCCGCAAGATTACGAAGTCCATGCCGTAGTTTGCTACAGTGTCCCAGTCAATATTTCCCTGCCATGCCGAAACATCTATTCCTCTTATTTCCATGTCCGTCTCCTTTCATAGAGAAAAAAGGATGAGCACTCATCCCCTGAATCATTCATCTTTATTCGCCTGTTTTACAATCTGATTCACGTATGTAGAGAGTCCTGCAATCAGGATTCCCTGTGTGATTGCTGTGAAGATTGCCATCGCAACATCCTGACCATTACTGCAAGTGCAGGTGGCAACTACATAAATTGCGCAGATTGCAATACTGATCCCACCAAGGATAAGTGGAATGTACTTATCTTTTACTGCCTGTGCCTGTTTTAATGCCATGCCTAGGAAATATAAGGCGATAGCTACTACGATAAGTTCCGGTTTTACATAATTTGTAATCTGTTCCATAATCATTCTCCTTTTTGCTTGATATGCAATTCATCAATTTCCCGCTTCATTTTAGTTACCATGCCATTTCCGCCTAATGCGTGGTACGCATCGTACATTTCGCAGAAGTTCTGGTATGCATATGATGGGATATCTCCCAGTTTTGTATATTTGGTATGATACTCTATCATCTGTACCCGCAGTAAGAGCATGGTTCCTTTACTATTGGCATCCCGGTCCTTTTTCTGATTCTTCAGAAGCCAAACAATATAGCCTAAAAGAACTGGTAATACAATAGTATATGTCTGCATGAGTATTTCTTTCACTGTTTCACTCTTTCTCCAGCAATTGCGCCGGCGCAATTTTGAATAAAATAAAAGAAGCCTCTCGGCTCCGCTCTGATTTTCTTCACATTTCACCTGCTTTTCAGCTATAAAAATCCCAGCCATATGATATCGGCTGGTATTTTTATAGCTATTTATTATACAATTTAAATTTAGATGTTTCTATTTCAATGTCATCGTATAAGCATCCTCCATCAATTCCCCATTGAATGTTTTTTATATATCCCGCTTTTTCAAGTTCTTTCAAAGCTGTATAAAAAGTGCTCTCTGGCATCTTTAACGATTGTGGTGTCACTTCAGTAAAATCACCAATTTCATTATATGCTTCAGCAATAAATTTATTCAATATTATTTTTGCATCTTGACTGATTTTTTGAATTTCCTCGTTATTCATTCGTATATCCTCCTTCATAAGCTGATAAAAGAATTATACCACATCAACAAGTACCATTCAATTATTGATATATGTAATCTATTCTAAATTCAGTGCTTCTCGGATTGATTCCAGAACATCTGTTGTCGGAGCTGGGAAATCTGCCGTAATATCTTCAAGCGCTTCTCCGTTTTTAATGTGGATTTTAAAGGCTCTGGACATGTGGCTAGAGGATAAGGGAGTGTAACGACTCCCTTTCTTCTTATGTGATTTTGGTGGTAATGAAACGTATAATTATGTATTCTTGCCCTCTACGAAAAGTCTTACAAACTACAACCCCAAACTGTAACTTGCAACCTACTAATGTCAAGTAGTACAATGCAGTTACAGGAGGTGTAAATCATGGCTTTCCCTAAGAAATCTGACGCTGAAAAATGCGTCAAGCAGAACATTTCGTTTGAGCCGAAAGGCCTTGACCGTCTGCAAAAATATTGCCAGCACGAAGAGCGTTCAATGTCTTGGGTTGTACGAAAAGCTCTGGATCAGTGGCTTACGGAGAGAGGGTATTAATCCTCTCTTCAAGCAAGACCTACTGGTAGGTTGCAGTATGCATAATTAACTATTTGTAGCCCTCTTTAGTTAATTAATCATAAAATATTTCATGATTTCTCTAGCATTGTATTTTGCTATCTTCTTTGCCCCATTTTCATTTGTGTGAATCCCGTCAAGCAAATCTGTTTGAATTGGTGCTGCACCAGATTGTTCTGGATGGTCATAATCAATTGTTGTTTGACTCTCATAAATATTTCTGATTCCGCATCTGCGAGTATCAATGGTTTCTGCCCCAAGTCTGTCTGCAACGAAATTGATGAAATCGCCTTTCTGATAGATGCTATCAAAAGTTTCATAGCACTCTTGCGTTGGCGTACACATGAAAATCACTGCATTCGGATACGCTTCGTGCAACTTCTGGAATCCATAGCGCATAGCACCTGCCAATGTCTGGCGATTCACGCTATCAATAGGCACAACCGTAAAATTGTTCTGAGCGTAATTCGTAATGAACTGGTTCTCCACGCTTTCTTTTGTCTGCACAGAAAAATCAACAGAATCGTTCGTACCGAACGAGAATGTAATCACGTCAAAATCTTGGTAATCTGCATCTCCGTTTGCTTTTGCATTCAGAACTTTTTGCACTTGATTACCCATCACATTGCCATCCGTAGATGGTTGTGGATTTCCGTCATAGGTTTGACTAGCGACTTTATCTTGCCATGTAGAACCCGCAACAGATACATTCACAACCTTATCAGCAAGGAGATACTGTTTAATCCAATGCGTCCATCCGTTTACACCACCCATAGCGGTGATGCTGTCACCAAGTGTAAGAATCTTTAATCCTTTCCATTTTGGAAGAATCGAGTTTGGTAATGCCGATTCGTTCACCGTAACATAAAGTTCTCCATATGGAGTGAATTTTGTGATACCATGTTGCTCGATTTTTAATGTGTTTAAAGTATCTCCTAATCCTCCATTTTTAGAGAATCTCAAATAATATGCGCCGTTTGGAACTGTTAATACGGTAGGTTCATTGTTTATGCCAGACAAATATTTTTTATCTGCATCAAAATATGCGCCCGTGCTTGCCACACCAATAGGAAGCTCGTTGCTACTAAAATAGAGAATCATTCCTGGCTTTATAGGAATGTAATCACTGGAATCCCATGAAGAAAAGCTAGTTTCTAAATAACCATTCTCTGATAACACAGCACCTTTGATTACTGTATCCTTGTTGAAAAGGTTTGTATGGTCTTCCTGTATTTTTACAACTTCGGCTTTAATTCCGGTCACTTCAGCTTTTGTATTAGCAATATCTTCCTTTACATTATCCACTTCAACTTTGACTTTAAGCTCGCCATATGGAACATATGTGGTTCTTGAACCTTTTTCAATCTGTAGATTCATTGGTGCGGTACCAAAAGAAAATCTTGCATAGCCATCAGATGTGACGGTTATATTATTATTATTATTAGGATTGCCAAACGAATCCACACGTTGCTTGTTTTTATCATAAAACGCACCTGTAGAATATGGAATTGGCTCTTCATTTGAACTAAAATACAGGACATCATTTTTAGACACGGGGATATATCCAGTTGCAAGCCAGCCATCAAAAGGCATCTCCGTACCATCGTCCTGATTAATAGCAGTATTTTCTTTTGCGTCTTTCGGATTAAAAAGATTTGGCGATAATATGTTATTTAGATCTTCCTTATTCTGCTCGATCTGCTTTGATGCATCCTCTACGCTTTTTGCGGATTGAGCCGCATTTTCGGCAGCAGTCTTTGCATTTTTTGCGTTGCTAACAACGCTCTGCGTATTATCTGAAACATTTTTGGCAGCTGCTTCTACAGCAAGTCTATCATTTGCAACTTTTTTAACGTCGGTTTCTACCTTTGTTATTTGTGCATTGACATTCTGTTCGGACTCTGATGCTGCATTTCTGGATTGCTCTGCGCTCTGAGCATAATTTGCAGCGCTATCTTTGCTATTCTCGGCTTCCTGCGTCGCCTGTACGGTATCGGAATGTAGCTGCTGCATATCAGTCTGAGCGGCTTCTACTTCCTGCTGTGCCAGTTCTACTGCCGCTCTGGATGTTTCTACCTGATTCGCTTTGTTGATCACATCATCATGAGCAGTGATATATTCTTGTGTCATACCGCCAGGAAGGGCTATCATCTGCCAATGTTCTGAATTATGTCCCGGATCTGGTGTGATTCCGGTGATCGTTGTCTCCAGCTCTGCCAGGCAGAAGTATGAGCCGCCCTGATAGGAAACTGTGTCAAGATATTCGTATACAGCCGAAGGATCATATTCTCCTCTCGGATTTAAAGAGATATTTCCTAAATCTGTTTCTGTATAATTGTTTTCTGTATTATTCGTCATTTCCATCTCCTTAGATTTTCAGGCGGTATTTCAAACGTGATCCAATTCGTTTGAATTTTACCTTATCAATGGTTGGGTCTGAATACATCCTCAGACGGCCATGCACAACTTTGAATGCTGCAAAGAAAACATTTCCCGTATCACCTTTCAGACTTTCGTGTTTTTCTTTTACATAATCATCTATCTCTTTTTTCGCCTGTTCACTTTTCTTCGAAACTTCTTCTACAGAATCTTCGGCTTTCTGGCTGGCTTTCTCTGCCCGATCCGCGGCATTGTTTACTTCTTCGATTGCTTCCCGGAAGAATTTATTTTCCTCCGGTGTATCTACAAGATCTGTGTTTGGCTTTGGTCTTGCCCGGACCGGGATTGTGATCTTGTATTTTGTTTCTCCAGATTCAGTATCTGTAAGATAGATGAATGCATAGATACTGTAATTGCCTCCTGTGCTCTTCCGGAGGAAGCTGTCAGGAATCTGTACCTGTGCAGTTTTGTCTTTTACGGCTCCGATCTGAATCAGAGATTCTCCTTCCCGGTCCTGATCAGAAAAGTGGACTTCAAATGTTGCAGGAAGAGTAATTCCTTCTATCTGCAGTATCTGGCCATAGTCATACTGCCAGAGGGATGTTGTTCTCGCATATGTGTAATCGTTAAATGTTGCTGTTATGATGTTATCCATGATTTTATATCACCTTCTTTTTTTTGCGCTGGCGCAATTAAACAAAAACGTTGCTTCTGAAAAACAGCAGTGATTTATTATTCCTCTTCTGCCTCCTTCTTTAGCAAATTCCATTCTTCTTCCGTGATAATATCCAATGCCCATTCTTTCGGGATGTATAGTTTCATTCTTTTATTGATTTTATTTTTTCTGTAATATCTGTTCCAGAAATAGGCATTCGCCAGTGCTCTTGCTTTGTGCATAATGCAAATATATGTCGCCCTGGCGTCCGGTGTGCCGAAAATCTGGTAATTGTATGCAGTGCACCAGCTGCAGCCCTCTGCGATAGGGCAGTTAAAGCACTCGTCTGTGCTCTGCGTTCTCCTGTCAATTTTTTTCAAACGCTCTACGCGGCATTTGTGGCATTCGCACTGGCAGATTCCGGAATCTACGTCTCCGATTGAATAAGGTTCCTGTTGATTTCCTAAAGAGCTTTCCATGTAGCGCAAACATGGATATATAATACCCTCCGGATCCACGGCCAGCATCACTCCGTTTCCGCCGCACCAGTTCTCCAGATCCGATGAGAGCTTCGGATGGAAGAACTCCTCTTCAAACAGTGAACAATAATAATCATTTTCGAAATCCATATTATTTTCCAGAATGTAATCCGCGAGACGCTTCATTTCGTTATATAGTACAGTGGCGTGAATTGGTTTCCATCCATCCTCGTATACGCAGTTCGCATTTATTTCGCAATATCCCAGTTCAAACATATGGACAATCGCATCGTATATATGCATGACATTGGCCGGCGCGATAGTGATCTTTGAACCCATGTAATTTCCTTTATTCATCCAATCTTTTGCAGCAGATACTGCAAGGTTATATGATGGACTTCCATCCGGGAATATGCGGCAAGAATCGTGTAATTCTTTGTTTCCATCAACTGTAACTGAGAAAGACAATCTGTTTTTCCATTTGTTTAGCACTCTTCCGACTTCCGGATCATGATATAGCGTTCCGTTTGAGCATATAGAGAACATCGTTTTATCAAGCCACGGGTGATTAAGTTCTATCATTCTGTCAATTGCATATGAGCATATCTGATCTATTAATTTTGCTTCTAGCAATGGTTCACCGCCAATGAAGTCAATAATCAATCCTGGGGATTTGCGAGGATTGATATATTCTTTCATCCCTTTTTCTCCGGTTAGCAACAGATCTATCATTTTCTCAGCCGTTTCAAGGCTCATTTTGCGTTTTCCTTTTTTAATCTGATAGCAGTATGTGCACGCCAGATTGCAGTCATCAGTCACCTGAAATGTGACTGTTTGCGTTAAGATTTTTTCTTTTTCATTCGCCTGATGAAGTTCCGGATATAATCTACTTAATTGTTCCGTGTACTGCTCAGTTCTTTTCATTTTCAACACCTTCGATTTCGCAATTGCACATTATGCTAATTTCAAGTTTCGTCGAATTGTTCGGAAGCATCCAATTATATTTATGCTTCTTTATTGTTTCTGGTATATACAACTTTTCGATTTCCTGAACTGCCAGTTTGTACTCCGCTTCCAGTTCTGCTCCTTTTTTTTGATATGCTTTGAATGCATCAGAATTAATAATATCCGAATCGTTCTGATGTGATTCAATAATTCTCTGGATAACATCTTTTGCAAATCCCAGTTCAAAGTTTAATCTTTCAATGTATTCTGCTTTTTCTCTTTCGATTTCCACAATTATCTTTCTCATAGTTTCTCCCTTCTTTAGATTGCTCCAAGTTTTATTGTGATCACACTTCCTCTGTCTGACAGATCCTCTGTAATCACGTCCACTTTCCATCCTGGGAAGTCCCTTTTTGTTTTCCCAACGCTTAATGTGAATTCCGAGTCGTTTCCGTCTGATAATTTTTTCTTGACTGATTCAAAAGTTTCATTTTCTCCCACATACATGGTGATAAGGCTGTTGTAACTTAATTCATTTCCTTTTCCATCCTTAAATTTTTCAAACGAGAATGAATTGTTCATTCCTGCTATTTCTATTTCCTGTTTATTTTTTAAAACTAACTTCATTTTTCTTCCTCCTGTTTTTCAAAAATGACCAAGTCGGTCATTTTACTGTAGATGAAACTTGCCCATAGCATGTATCTTTGCATGTATTTCCGCAATTAGTAGAACAATTTGACGAGCATGAAGTACTGCATCCTCCGCAAATCGTAGAACAGCTATTTGAGCACGATTCTGTGCATCCTCCCATGCATGAAGATGTGCATTCGGATCCGCATGAACTTCCGCACGAACTGCAGCCAGAGCATCCGGTGCATGATGTCGAACATGATGCTGTGCATCTGTTGTCGCATCCAGTACAGTACCCCGAACATGTTCCGGAGCATCCCGAGCAATCGTATGAACAACTATAACCACATCCAGTGCAACTATTTTTGCAGCTGCCCGAACAGTCATCTGCGCATGTCGCAGAACAGTTGCCTCCGCATCCGTTTGTGCAGTCCGCGCAAGTCTGCGCGCAGTTTGTCGTGCAGGTCTGGAAACAATCCGTTTTGCAGCCAGCTTCGCAATCATCTGCGCATGTCGCCTGGCAACCCGTACATTCATCCTCGCATGCTCTATTGCATTGCCTGTCGCAATTTCCACTGCATCCAGTTTTGCAACTAGTCGAGCATGCGGTTCCGCATGAGCTTCCGCAATTTCCTTTCGTTGTGTTCTGGCAACTTGTCGCGCACTGAGTTCCGCAACTAGATGTACAAGCCCTTTCGTTTTCCTCCTTTTAAGCTTTTATTGATGTAGTGCATCCTGCACCGCATGTATGTGTGCAGCCGCTCGAACAGCCGCCTGTGCAGCCGCCGCAGCCACCCGAACAGCCATCTGAGCACTGCTTTCCGCATGTGGTGCTGCAGTTTCCAGAGCACGAAGTGCACCCCATGCAGGTAGATGCACAGGCCAGTTCGCATAGACCTGTGCAATTTCCCCTGCACCCCGATACCTTTGCATCTTTCTGTATGTTCAGCATTTTGTCCGCGAAGTTTTCTGCTTTTTCCAAGGTCATTTCAAGTGCAGTTCTTTCTTTTTTCAGACTGTTATCTGGCAGGAAATCGTTGATTTCTAAAAGCGGGTCAACGATTTTTTGAATATGCTCATCCGAAATCTGTTTTCCATTCTGCGGCATGATACTAAAATCATATTCCTGCGCTGCATATTTCTTCAGCGATCCTCCCATTTGTTCTGCTGTTCTGCTCATCATTACTTTTTTTACTTTTTCTTTGATTCGTTTCAAAGATTCAGCTGTTATGATCCTTATTCTTCTCCTATACTGCTGATACTGACGTGTAAGCCGGGTTCACGAGCATATAGTCAATTGTTACTGTTTCCATTATTGTCGTCTTCATGATCGACGCTTCAATGTACATTTTCGTACCTTTTTTTACTTCTCCGAAATCTACAATAGTTCCCAAAATCTTATATTTATTGTTTGCATCAAACATGTTTGGTGAAATGCGGATTTCTTTAATGATCTCTCCGACAGATGATCCTTTTCTGATTTTTACAGATATAACAGAATCCGTTTTCGATATATCCGAAACCTTCATACGAATCATAACTGAATATGTTCCTATTTTCAGTGCAAGACTTTTTGAGAACAACGTTATTTCTGATATAGAGTTTGCATTTTTGCTCAGAACAGGGTATTCTGCTTCTTCATCGTTAATCGTAGCTTCCGTCGAAAGATTTGTCCCTCCGACATAAATTCCTCCAGCATTTTCTACTTTTGCAAGAGTTTCATCGACCTTGTCCATCATGTCTGCGAAATCTTTCACGTTGAAGAAATCATCATCCTCTGGTTTTGGGAATCCATAATTAGTTGTTTTCTGCAAATGTTACCTCCTCGTTCCGCAGCTGGTAATATGTCTTATCTTTTAGTTGCTTATATGTATAAGGTTTATATTTTTTGTATTGATTGTATCTAAGAATTATTTCTAGTAAATAATCGAGCGGAACCATCTGTTCAAACAGATCTTCTACTCCCTTAATCATATACTTTCTCGTCACCTCAACCTGGCATGATACCTGTTTTTTATCCAGTTCAATGTCAAGTATATAGTTTTCTCTTCCGAGTACTGCGTCCAGTTTCTGGCGCAGCGTTGTTTCTGTGTATACAGGGCTGGACCACCACCTCAAAAGGACTTCCAGTCTCCGGTCTTCCAGACTCGCCGTATCAAGAGGCTGGATTCCAAGAATCTTTTCTCTGTGCTGTATGCCTGACTCTGCAGATGTCTTAATCGCGATATCCTGATCTATTTCTTCCAAATGTCTTTCAAGAATTTCACCAATAGTGTCTCCTGCGTCGATGCACGCTTTTATTTCCCGGATATTTATTACAGCTTCCGGATATTCCACTTTTATGTGCATGTAATCTCCCCTTTTACCGGGACTGATTTATCTGTTATCTGCAGATTGTCATCTGTCCCATTAATCAGTGTTCCTGTGACATCTATTATTCCTTTAATTTTTACAATCGCAGCTTCTATCTGCAAAATACGTACAATAATCGTGTCGTTTTCTTCCCATTCTTTTCGAAGACTAAGCAGATATTCATCAACAGCCTGATTAATATAGCTCGTTAAAGCTTCTGTAGTGTATCCGGATTCGCATGTTATAGTCGTTGTGATATTTACGGTTGTTTCTTTTACTCCAGCAATTGACACCCTGTGTCCGATGGGTGCGAACCCTTCTCCTTCTCCACTGTTTACAACCGGGTCCACTGCCGTCTGTGTTGCAGTAATAACATCTTGTGGTGGTGTTCTATAATCTTGTCCAATGATGGTTATCGCAATTCTATCAGATGGCGTTTTAACCCGTTCTAGCTTGCATCCATAGACACCTCTCAGCTCTTTAACACGGCTTTTATAATATTCTCGGTTTCCGGCGAATCCTCGGTAATTATAAGTTGCCAACAGTCTTGCGCGATAGCTTTCTGTCTCTTCTTGATCAGTGCCTTCCAGAATGCACTTGATACTTCTACCCCACTCAAAATTTTCTACGTATTCAATAGGGTCAAGTTCTCCTGTAATATGGTTTGGTTCTGCTCCTGGTTCGTCGCATCCAAGTCTGTATATATGTTCCGCATCATTTATTACGTTAAAAACAGTGTAGTTATATTCATCAAGGTTCCACCTCGACCCCAGCGGCACTTCACAGTTAAATTGAGCGGTAATTTCTGAATATGTCGCCTGATTGATGTAGCATCCCCTGTCATTTCCATTCCTGATAAGGTGTTCCAGATCCGCAGTGTCCGCATACATATTTTTCTCAATTCCTGAAAGTATCAAATAAGCTTCCTCAAGTCTTACTGCCTGTTTTGCACATGCATTAAATATCAGACTGCCTTCCGATGTGTCGATATCATCCGGCATATCTTCCATCATTGAGCGCATTATTGTTTCATAAGTCATTTCTTCAAACATCTGTACTCACCTCCCCGTCGCCAAGTTCTGTTATAAGCCTGAACGTCAGTGTAATCTTTTCTTCCTGTTTTACGCATGAAAAATTCTCAATTCCGGTTATATACGGATTTTCTGTCAGACATTCTTCCGTCATCCTCTCCAGTTCAGAATCTGTCAGTTCTTCAGAATAACTCTTTCCTACAAGATTCTCATATTCCTGTCCATAATCTTCCGAGTAGATATAATACCGATAGCGTGGTGTTCTTAACGCCAGCCATGCCCACACAAGGAGTGCTTCGTACCCTTCGACCATCTTTCCGGAAAGTTGCCCTGTTTCAAAATTAATTCCATATTCCCGGGGAATATATAAATTTTCTTCCTGGGTTTCTTCTTCAGTTTCTTCAAAAGGAAACATCATTCTGCTTCCACCACCTTTGCAATCAAAATGTATTTCTCATGTTTATGTAGTTTCAAGAGAAGAACGATATCTCCTTCTTTTAAGATGTTTTTTCTGTATTCCTCCATGGTGACATTATGGTCGGAGTCTGTCATATATTCTGCCGATTCAGGTTTTGAAGCATGCAGGAATATTTTTTTGTTCGGGTCCAAGCGCAAATTGCAATCTATTAGATAATCTTCTTTTTTCAATGTCATTGTGTCTATTCTTACCTTTCCCGACTCCATCATGACTCCAAGTTGAGGTGCCGGAGCGTTATGGAATTTTCCAGCTTTTCTCATTTGCTCTACGAACCGTTCGTACGTATTTATAGACCTTGATATCTTCCTCCATTAATAGCTGCGGTTACTTTCTTTCCCTGCCACTGACTTACATTTAATAGTGCTCCCGGGTTTGAGTAATCGCTTCCGCCCATGCTCTCCCATTCTATGATTGACCATCCAGAAGCAGGGTAGTCCTGCCAATGTCCATAAACACTGCCGCTGCTGTCTCCTGCATTCTTTTCATCCGCAACAAGGCAATTCAGTTTTATCCCACCTTCCAGTGTAAAACTTATAAGGTCGCCACAAGAGCCAAAGTATGATCCCACAGCAACAAGATAATAACCATCTATAGTCGCTATGCCATGATCGCTTGCTCGTCCCTTCGCATTCCATATATCTGCAACCCTTCTTTGCATAGAATCACCATTCCATCGGCTATACCAATATGGATAAATCGTATAATCCCATGGACATATGCCGGATTGTTGCAGTCCCGTTGGTACCGGTTTGGACGTACCAGATATAGTCGCACCGCTTCCAACTGATATTGTTGTAACAGGATAGTCAATGTAACAAAATCCATATACGTCACTTCTTCGATTTCCATACTGCTTTCGTGCTGCAAGCCCGCCTGTTGCACCGCTTGTATTTCCCTCAATAGACACATAATCGTTGATTCCCGATCCGGAAACACTTTCCACCAAGCCTATATGGCTTCCTCCACCCGGTCCGTACACTACCAGTGCGCCAGTTTTTGGCGTTGTTCCAAATTTTCCCCTTGCCTGGTACCATTGTGTCACCTCAGAACAGCTTGCAGTCTTTCCTCCACCCATAAACAGGTCTCCATGTCCAGATTTATTGAAGATTGACCATTGAAAGATGCAGCACCATGCAACTCCATTGTACCCGTAGTATTGTGTGGCTTCATTCGTGCTTCCTGATATTCCGATCCATGCTCGTGCCTGATTCAGTACATCATCCAGTGCATTGCTGGTCGTTGTACTGCTGCCGCCTGCAGAATTCGCAATCTGTTCCTCGTCTTCCTCCTGAATATCCATCACGTTTTTGAACGCAAGTTCCAAAGTTGTCGTATAAACTCCACCGTTCCATTCATGGCTGTCATTTTCTATCCAAAATTTTCCCTTCAGTCCGGTCCTGGAGTCCTCTATAATCACACCTAATCCAGAAACGCATCTGCAGTCCCCAATCATAGTCAAATTTGCGGTTTTATTTATGCCTTGCAGTTCTGCCTTAGCTTCTGTTTTCCCATTTCCACTATCTACGGGTATCGCATTTTGAAATATGCCGTATTTCTTTATCCAGTTTGAGTTACTCACACTTCCAATTTTATTATTGTTTGAGTCATAGATATATACACGATTTACCATGCTGTCTAAATCTTCTGTATATGAGGACTCTGTAATTCTTTCCCCCTGCCGTATGTGGAAACTGGGGATAACTTTCCCTTTCTGTATGACCTCCAGCTTATCTCCGTTCATTTGTGCGATGTATTTTTTCTTGTTTTTTCGGTATGCTTTTGTGTATGCAGCCATAATAATTTCATAATACGGGCGTTCCTGAAAGAATATTTTCGCAATAGGCATCTTAGTTTTTGCAATGGATCCGGTCTTTACTTTTACGTCTCTGCAGACCATCTGTGCGATTTTTTCAGGGGTTTTGTTTGCAAAACGGTATGTACCGCTAGATCGTAAGAGATGCATCATGCCGTCAGTTGCTGTATACTGTAGCTCACCCATTTCAGATTTTCTTTCTCTTTGGGTAATAATTCCGACAAATTTCGTTTTTTTATCATCCGGATATCCTGGGTAGAATACAATTTTGTCTCCTAATTTTATGCCAAGAGTCTTGACATTCTTATCATTCGGGCTGTATGCAACACTAAACACGACTGTTCTGGCTGCCTGTTTAGCACTCCCAGCCCAAGTCACGCTCGTTACATAACCGGTTATTTTCGCATCATTCCACATTATTTTCATGGTATCACCAGCTTTGTCCCGTCATATATATACCAGCCATTTACACCATTATGTGCGCTGCTTACACGTCCATGCTTTTTTGCGGCTTTTTCTATGACAGTCTTGTTTGCATTGTAGATTTTGTTCGCATAGGATCCTGAACCGTAATATTTTTTTGCGATACTCCTGAGGGTGTCATTTCCTTTTACTGTATGAATTTTTTTCTTTGGTTTATTGTCTGAGCGGCCATTCTCCTTTTCTGGCTTCTTTTTCTCCGTTTTTACAGGTTCCAGGACTGCCTTCAACGGTTTCGTGTATTTTGGCGGACGATAATCTTTCATAGTGATTGAATATGTTATATCGCCCGTTCCGTCGTCTTCCCCGAACTGAAAAGATGTTATTATTACATTTTTATTAATCTTTGTTTTTGTAATAATGAATTGAATAGGGGTTTCCTGCCATCCGAGGATTTCTTTTACATACTCCCAAGGATTTCTGTCTTTTGCATAGTCTGCAAAAGGGTAGTCCTGCGCCGGAAAAAAAGACTCAATCGTATACGCTTTAAGTCCTTTTTTCCCAAGTATTGTTACATCCCCTCTTGTTTGCACATTAACAGTCTGATGTGTATTTTCAAAGGTCACGTTGAATGATGCCGGTCTTATAGGAAGTTGTATTGATTTGTCTTTATTCTTTAACCAGTATTCCATATCTCCTCCTATGCTGTCTGCGGCATATTATCAATTGCCTGTTCAATCCTCTTTACAATCACCTCGGCGATCTTGTCAATATCCGCCTCTTCTCTCACCACGATGCTATCTGCCAGTTTTGCAATTGCAATAGAATAGTTCTTCCTTCCATCCTGGCGTGCCATCCGCACAGATTCATCGTGCGGATATACTCTACTTCCGGATGGAAGATCAACAATTTCTCCACCCTTTTCGCTGATCTGCACGATTCCGCCCTGCCAGTAATCAGTACCTTTCGCCAAAGTCGGAATTGTTGGGATATTGAATCCGATATGCCCTCCGCCAACAGCACTGGGGAGATCAACACTTATTTTATTAATCGCTCCAATTGCTTTATTCACAAGGTTGATTACCGCATTAAGCGGTGTCTTTACAAGTGATTCCAGGGTTCCAAAAATGCTTCCAACTGCCTTTACGATTCCGTTCCAAGCCTTTTCCCAGTCTCCCTGGAAAGCGCCTGTAAGGAAAGTAATAATTCCGGAAAGAAAATCTTTTATGCCCTCGATAACAATCTCTGCATTCTCATACCATCCCTTAAACGCTTCTACGGCTATATCAATTGCAGGTTTGATTGCATCTGCAAATTTCTCAAAAGCTGTTTTGACATTCTTCCACATTTCCTGTGCCCAGTCTATGACTGATCCAATCCATTTTCCGGCTGCCTGTCCGAAATTCACCAGACCATCTTTCGCTTTATCAATCACAGGTTTGATTTTATCCCAGTTTTTATAGATAAGCACTGCTGCTGTCGCTACCGCAACAATTGCCACTGTAGCAATATTTGCCGGGCTTGCAAGCATTTTAAACACTCCTCCTGCTTTCGTTACTGCTCCTGCAAGCGCCCCTGCATTAGAAATAGTTTTTCCAATCCCTTTATTAAGTGTTCCGATCCCTACTAAAACTGGTCCGACCGCTGCCGCAAACCCCGCGATTTTAACGATGCTTTTCTGCGTAGCAGGACTCATCGCATTCCATTTATCAGTCAGTTTTCCTATTACATTAATTCCTTTCGTAACATACGGAATTAATTGATTTCCAATTGGTTGCAGTACATCCACCTGTATGGTTCTCCAGAGTCCTCCTAAAGCTCCTGATAAAGTGTCGTATTTTACATTTACCAGTCCTTCGACAGATTCTCTGCTTTTATCTATAGCATCACTCGCCGTTGACATGGATGTTATAACCTGAGGTCCCAAATCTTCCCACATGGTTCCGAATAGGTTTACTCCGGCCGCACTCTGTGCTACCGGATCGTCCATAGAAGCAAGTCCTTCTATTACTTCATTGAATGCTTCTTTTGCAGTTTTCCCTCCGGCCCCAAACTTCTGTGCCATTTCATCTGCATTCATTCCAAGGGCCTCGAATCCCTGTTTTGTTGTGTCTGATCCATCTATCGCCCTGATCGAGAATTCTTTTACGGCATCTCCGATCTTGTCCAAGTTAAAAGCTCCATTCTGTGCACCGTTTGCAAATACAGAGAACATATCCTCTGCATCCAGTCCCAGCTTCTTGAACTGTACAGAGTATTCGTCAATATTATCAAAAAGTTCATCCGAAAAATTAAGGCCCGACTGCATTCCCTGTGTCATAAGATTAAAGGCTTCTCTCGCTGATACGCCGTAGTTCTTTATGAGTGAATCGGCCGCCCTTGTACTTTCTGCTACGTCTACTCCAAATGTATCCGATAGAGTGTAAGCATACTCCGTACATCTCTGAAGAGCTGAGTCGTCCAAGTAAGACATGTTCTGATTAACAGTCGCCATGGCTTCTGCCACATCATTGATAGATTCTCCGAAATTGTCCTTGTAAACATCATTGATCATATCTTTATATTTTCCCATTTCATTCGATGCGGTTCCTGTTGCCGCCGCGAACTGTTGGAAAGCATCCTGTGAATCAGAGGAAAATTTAATCGCCGCAGTTCCAACCGCTACCAATGGTGCAGTGACCGACTTGGTCAATGTTTCTCCTGCAGCAGTAAATGCTTCTCCTGCGTGAGAAAATACGCCCGCAACACTATTAAATCGTTTTTCTAGATCGCGCGCCTGTGCCGCTACTTCTCTCGACGGATTGCTGAAATCATCAATCAGTTTTACAACTGCTGCAACTGTCTTACCTGCCCTTGTCTCTCATCTCCTCTTTTATGTCCTGCAATTCTTGTTTTAAAAAGGCGCGAGTGATCAAACGTTCACCTGCGCCCATATTATAATATTTCGATGGTTTCCATTTCTTTAGGCGGAATAGTGCATAAGCCACGCTTGCTTCGCCGTCCACCTTTATGAGTTTTTTACTTCTTCCTCAGCATCTTCTCCAAGTCCAGAAAGTTTAACAATTTCGCTTGCAATAGATCCCGATTCTACTCCAAATAAAACTGCTGCCAAGTCCTTCGGTGTCGAAACGCCAAAGTGTTCCATGAGTTTTTCGTCTTTCAGGTCTGGTTCTACAATTCCATACACACAGCACATTAAATTAAAATCATAGGTGGCTGTCATATTTCTGTTTCCATTCTTGTCATACAGCATTGCCTGCAGACTGTTATAACGTTTTCCGGACAGTTCTCTAATTGTTATTTCTGCGTCCTCTCCTACTAACCTTTCCAGCTTCTTTGATTTAATTTTTTTTGTTTCTTTTTCTTCCGTTTTTGCCTTGTCTACGCAAAGCAGTTTGTCAATTAAGTTCATGTTTCTTCTCCTCTATGCATCAATTGTATCAAGGACTTCAAAGCCACTGAAATTGAATGGAATCGATTCCTCCAGCAGCTTTCCAGCTTCCCAGTCTGCAAGTGCCAATTCCGTGATCACACAGTCATCCAGGCGAATCCTTTCTGCCCCAAACGCTTCCGGATCCTCTAAATTCGTGATAATTGTCATCCTCGTGGCTTTACCTTTTTTCAGGTTTTCAGACACTTTTTTCAAGAAATAGGATGTAACCTTATTTAATTTCAGTGTACCAGATCCACTGATTCCAGTTATTTTGTATCCTTTCTCCAATGTCCCTGTTCTTTTTACTTCGCTTGTATCAAGTTTCATCTTTGCCTGGAGCGCCGTTGCTTCCGCCATATAATCATTATCAATCCAGCACTCTCCAAACGTTCCATTAATAACACGATCTGGTGTGTAATTATTCCTTGTGGTTCCTCCTTAAACAGCAATTTCCAGATTAATATCTTCCATGACATCAACGATAGTTACGGATGCCTTCATGAACACTTTTTCATCGGTGTACTGTTTTTTTATTTCTTCATCTGACATTGCTTCCGCTTCGTCTCTGGTTACGCCTTTGTTTTCAATGATGTACTCTTTGATTTTCTCTACATCAAGTTCGACTGCATAGTCCTGTATAAGACCGTTTCTTTCTAATTCTTTCATGTATGAATCAATTGCAGAAATCAACAAGCATTTATTGCTATATGTATTTGGGTATTTTCCAACATAGTTGTCTTCTGCAAGCAGGACCAGGTCGTCATGCATCATATCCATAGTTTCTACAACACGTATTTTTTTCCATGGATCTGCTTTTCCTTTTGAAACCGTTGTCAGAGAATTAACTCCCCTGGCTACTTTCACTTTTTCCCCATCATAGAAAAGCACAAGCTTCCCTGCATCTACCGCAGCATCTAAGGCATCTCTGTCCAGCTTTTCACACTCACTCGCCTCTTCGACAACTGCGTAGGTCGATGATATTTTATACGATGTTCCTGCAAGCAGACCTGCAATCCGGGAACAAAACTCTTCTGGGCCGTACTTCTTCCCTTTTACTGTTACTTCGCTTGTAGCATAATTCACGATTCCTTCACTGTCCGCAGTATTGTCCGGAAGAACCGCTTTTATTTTATTTCTATTTCCTTCTCGCTGATCTCTCACCCATGTTACAATTTCTTCTTCCTGGCCATCTGTTTTTACTGTTGGGCAACAAAGCCATGTTACTTTTTTTATTTCAAAGTATTCAAGAGCCTTTCTGTAATCTTCTTCTGTTTTCGCAAGAACATATACAACTATCTTTCGCGGAGTTGTATCATTTCCTTTCATTGCCAGTTTAATTTGTTCTTTATTCTCTGCGCTCAACGTTTCGGGTATGTCTTTTTCTTTGTAGATTGTAATCGGATTTCCATCCGGGACAACCGCGTCCTTTATGATCATTCCCACTATTCCGCGTTCAGATCGCCTAATTGATTTTCTTGCTGCCGCCACAAATACGACATTCATCACCGGTAAACCCCTAATTCCTTACCTCCTGTGCAAATATTAATTCTTTCATTGTGTCATAGTTTTCTTTTCTCGGAATCTGATCCCAGAATTCTACATCGAACCGGCATACAGGAATATTCAAATTTTCTCCCTGGAAATCCAGTTCCATGTTATTTGTGTTCAGGTTTCTGTTTCCTGCTGTCACTTTTTGTCCAAATAATTCTTCCATTCTAGCGAAAAATTTCATTGCTTCCTCTTCATTTGCTGCTCTTTGTATAAAATCAATCTCTATTTCCACATTTTTGTGAGTTGCATTTTTAGTCGATTCCGAAAAAGTCTGCGTTACATATACAAAAAATGAAGGGCGCATATACCCCTCTATTGTATCTACTCCGTATATTTTTACGTCCGGATATTTCTCCTTCAGAGCGGAATTGACCGCTTTTTTTATTTCTTTAAGAGTCAAATCCTGCCTCCTTCAATATTTCCTGCAGGAGCTCTTGTCCAATCAGCTCCGCATGATCCGCTCGCTGTGACATATATTTAGCTACAGTTTTCTTGCCTTTAACTTCCCCGACCTGTCTTAGTCCATGTGTTCCGTCTTTACTTTTATGTGTTATCATCGCATGTCCTTCTTCGTAAAGGTGATAATGCGGCGCTGTCGTTGTAACCGCAACCGTAACCTTACTTCCTGATCGCATTACTTTCCCCTGTCGGAAGCTTTTTGCCAGAGGTTTATGTGTTGCTCCCTGTCCTGCATAATGGTGCCCTTTTGCTTCAGAATCAACTCTTCCCTTTAAATCTTTCGCTATGTTTCTGGATTCTTTCTTGAGGACAATTTCCGCTGATGCCGGGAACTGCCGAGATGCTATTTTAAGCGATTTCTCCAGATCAGAAGAATCAAAGTCAAAACTGATACTCCGCATTCTCAAACACCTCCTCGCACTGGATCTCAAGAAGCTCGTGTTTCTCATCAAGATCGATCGGAACCCCTGCAATCTGGAATATTCGTCCATGATAGAGGATTCTCATTTCAGCAGTGATGTCTTTTCTGAACCTCACATACACTCGATGCGATACCTCCGGTTTTAGTTTTCCCATAAAATTGCATTCTGAGGATTTATAAGGCTTTACTGTTGCCCATACTTTTTTATATGTTTCCCAGCTTCCTTTGGCCTGCCTCATCTCATCTTCTTTTATAACGAATTTGAGAAACGAAATGCGTTTATTCAATGCTCCAGCATTAATCCTTGCATGTACCTCCTACAGCAGATTTATACAATGCATTCCAAGAATTGTTTCAACCACTTTGTTTGTCGTGTTTTTATCAACATAAACAGATCTGTTATCGTACATATCCTGACACAGGACCAGTGCTGCTATCGCAAGGTCTTCATGCATGTCGATTTCTTTATCATTCAGTCCTGTATAGGACCTTATATAAGCTTTTGATGCATCAAGAATCCTCTGAAACTCTTCCTCGCTGTAGTCATCCGCTCTGCAATGTTCCGCAACGATATCCGGAGTGATCTCATTTACTTTCATTTTTTCACAGTCTTTCTTGTAGTTCTTGTTTTCTGCAAATCTGGTTTTGTCTTTTCCGCAGTCTTTTCAGAAATTTCTCTGATATAACCAGCTTCCATCAGATCAGAGACTACAGGTTCAACGCTGTAATCTCTGATTTCTCCTTTTGACATTGACAGAACTCCGCAGAAGCTGACCATAGCTTCTATCTTCATCGGTTATTCCTCTCAGTCTGCTGCTTTCATCTTCAGAACTGCAATCTTCTGTTCATTTTCAATCTTGGAATCCATTTCCAGCCATCCAACGACACCAATCGCATGTTCTGTTGCAAACTTCTCTCTCAGGACTTCAATGTTCATGTCCTCAGATACTTTAACAGCCAAGCCGCTCATATCTCCATATATGATTGCAGTTTTTCCTGCTGCCATCTTCGGCATATTATCAGAACAGAACACGTCATTGCCAAACAGAGTGTAGCCCCATTTTGCTGTTGCATCCTTCTGTAAAATATAATCACCATCAGAATTCTTCAGCTTTCTGATTGCAGTTCTGGTGGCTTTATTCATGATCCAGATACAAGATGGTTGGAATACATCCGGAACAGTTTCCTGCAGGTCGATCAGCTCATCTCCTGTAATCGCGGTACCTGCTGCCGCAGTTACAACCTGTTTCGCCTTAGATACGCCTTCCACTTTATCTGCGGTTCCATTCAGAAGTTCATTCTCAATCCATCTTGCAATGTTCTCAGCCATCTGGTTCACAACAAAATTGGTGATATCAAACTGAGAATTATTAACAAGAGACTTGGATACTTTTGTCAGTGCCCCTGCAAGGAATCCTTTCAGCTCAATAGATTTGAAATTTCCGGAATTGGATTCAAGTTCGCTAAATTCTGTAGCGTATGCCATTGTGATCGCTGTAGTTTCCTCATTGTAGTAAGGAATGGACAGTGTACCGCCCACGTCATATCTGGTTGCAAGCTGATAAATTGGACAGATTTCGTACACCTTTTTGATGATTTTATTTGCAATAGATGTCGGGATCACTGCTCCATTGTCCCCAGATGTCAGATTTGACGCTCTTTCCTCAGATATAATGCCACGGATGTAGTTCGCAAATGCTCTTTCTTCCTGGTCTTCTGTTTCTTTATTGTCCTTTTCTTCCTGGTCTTCTGTTTCTTCTGGTTTTTTCAGAATGTCCCTGGCTCTCTGTAATGCAGCGATTGTATCATCGATGTCTTTAATTTTCTTTTCAAGGTCATCAAAGGACTGCATTTCTTCATCATTCAGTGCTCTTTCTTCCTGCTCAGCTTTGTCTAAGATCTGCTGTAACTGCTGCTCATACTGTGTTCTCTGTTCTGCAAGTTTTTTAAATTTATTCCTCTTATTTTTCCTCCTGTTTTTTCAATTTATTAATTCTTTCCTGAAACTTTGTATTATCATATCCTTTTTTCGGTGGAAGGTTCTCTGTATATGTAGTTTCCATACACATCGCCCTGGTTTCCACCTCTTCTTCTGTTCCGGCTCTCACTTCCACTGATGTGGATGAATATACCGGAATTTTATTCATTACAAGTGTAATCTCATCCATGTCGAAGTCTTTTACATGTCTGATAGGCAACTGATTGGCTCTGTCCTCAATAGAATCCACCACATTCTTCATATTGAATGACCATCCCTTCAGCAACCCTTTCTTCGCCCCTTCGATGACCGCTGGGTCGGTTACGACAGATTCTGCTCTGAGTCCTACTTCATCTTCCCTGACGGTCAATGTCCCGTCTGCAGTATCTGCAAGGACGTGTCCTCTGTCATGATCCAGAAGCATTCTGATATCTGCCGCTCTGCTTATTGCACGCTCAAATGCCCTCTGTTCAATCACTTCGACCACTTTCCCGCGTGGTGTAAGCACTGGTCGTGATTCTCTTCCGGGTACATTGACATATCCAGAGATATGGAGCCCGTCAGCTCTTAATTCTGCTTTCCTTTGCTTCCCTCCATCCTGTTATTCATTTTGTTCTTTTCCTTTTGTTGTGGAATCTATGAATCCCGTTTGAATGACATCCATATTCTGTACAGCATTGGTGTTCGGTGTATAAACCTGCCCGGTTTCCGGGTTAAGGAGAACGCTGTCAAGTCCAAGTGTAATCCACTTGAATCCAATCGGTTCCAAGTCTTCTTTTTCTCTGACTTCATCAATCTGGAGAAAATTCTTTTCGAGTCCGATCTTGTAAGCCTCGTAACGTTCCTTAATATTTCCTCTGGTCAGTTCTTTCGTATCAAACGACCAGTAATATGTCCCTTTCTCTGATTCCAGGAGCAGATCCCTGTCCAGACTGCACTCTATATCGCTCATCACAATGGTGCAGGTCCGGATGAAACAGTCTATGTCTTTTTCAGTTGGGTTTCCGCTGATCATCCCGTCAGGGATTCCAAACAGCTTGCAAATTTCTGCTGAATTTGTTTTCTTGTTCTCATTCAACTGCATTTCAACAGATGTGTTGGACGATTCCTGGAATTCCATTCCTTCATTCAAAACCACAACTGTTTCTTCTGCATTGCTGTATAATCTTCTGAAAGCAGCTTTTAGTGCGTCCATTGCATCTCTTGTTAATTTCTTCGGAGATTTCAAGAATCCTTTTTTGTTTCCACCCTTTTGCACCAGGCTCTGTTCGTATGTCAGCTCGCTGTATGATACTCCGATAATCAGCTGATTATCGTCCATGACGCTTCTGGAAGTCATACCATCTTTCGTTTTCCTTAGAATTTTAAAAAACTGGTAAGGTCTGTATGATTTTCCCTGTACCAGAATGTCATAATCTTTAAAAATCGGATCTGTATTCTTCATGATGGAAATGTGAGTCTCGTCGACGTAGTGAATGCTCTCAACCTCCGTTCCCGGTTTGTTGATATAAGCATACCCGCCTTTCCCCAGATAGTAATCTTCGATGATTGCTCTCCAAAATTGTGAAGCTGTCAGCGTGTCTCCTGTATCATTGTTCAGGAGAGAGGTTCTTCTGTCTCTGACTTCCCGGACATTTCCTTCCTTGTCTTTCTGATACAGATTGACCGGAAGCAGCGATATTGTTCCTGCGATCAGATTAATGCATGCCTGTACCGCGGGAATTTCCAATGCTTTTTCCTTTGTCATTACATTCTTTCCGAGCAGTGCACTTAAAAGTGCGTCTGATTCCACCTGCTCTGACGGATTCACTATGGTATCTGCCCTTACTTCATGTTTTCTTTTGCCAAACGGCCATATGTTCATTTGTTATCTCCTCTTCTTACGCCGGTGCAATTACGTCTGAACTACAAAATCATCTTCTCCATACAGCAGTTCCTGCTGTAACAGGTACATGGCATTGATCAGCGATACAACCATGTCTACCTTTCCGGATGATTTCTTTTTGTTTACATACAAATTTTTGTTTGTGTCTTCTGTACATCTTGCATTCTGAAAGTTGATTTCAAGCATCCTGTTTGTAGCATACCGAATTTTCTTTTTCAGAATCAGCTCTTTCAACAATTTAGTAGGCATGTGTAGTACCGAACTATGCTGTTTGATCTCAACGCACTCTATCTCATTCTGTTCCAGTTTCTGAACGGTCGATATTGCATTATATCTGTCATATCCCACCTGCATAACTTCCACTCCATATTTTTCTGGCAGTCCTATAATAAAACGTTCTACGAACCCATAGTCAATAACCTCATCTCCGCAGGCAAAGCATTCACCCTTTCTGATCAGCGCTCGATAATCTACCTTTTCTTTCATGGACTTTTCGTCTATTCTATCCGAAGGAGCGAACCCCCAGACTTTTGCATAGATTGTTCCGTCCTGTTCTGTTACCATTGCAAATGATGTGTTATCGTTTGTCATTGACAGATCCAGTCCACACCATACCTGTTTTCCCTTCCAGAAGTCGTCTGGTAAATCTTCGCTACACATTTTTACTTTCTGGATATCGATATAACCTTCAACTCCCAGTCCCTTATACAGAATATTGTTGTGCTTACAGAGATAATTTTCTCTCTTGTTCTCATACAGGATTGCAAGTGAACGTTTCTTCCTGATTTCTTCAAAAATATACGGATGTGTCACTGCAACCGGATTACTCTGATAGATCACCCGGTCATCTGTCCTCCATGTATCTCCATGCTTCAGTTCGTCATCCGGCTCATACAGCAGTGCGAAATACCGCTGATCTTCCAAAAGTCCGTCAAGTGTTTTCTTTGCAATGTCTATTTCGTCCAGCATCACATTGTTATCATTTGGGTACTGGGTACTGATGATGATTCCAAGTTTATTTAAAAGTGTGATCTGAGATGAGCGCATTGCTTCTACTGGATATGCATCTAAGGCTCCAGCTTCGTCAGCCAGAAACGCATTTGCCAGTTTACCATCCATTCCGTCCTGGCTGTATGCCAGCGGAGTGTACTCATTATCATTAAGCAGGCATTTAATCTGACTTCGCAAGAGTTTAAATGCCGGTTCATCTTCGTTATAGAGTACCGGACTGACTTTTATGATTTTCCGGATTGCATTCTTCAGCTCTGACGACAGTGCCAGATCCGGTGCAACCGAAAAGAATCTGGAGAAATCCGGCTCTGTCAGCATCAATAGGATAAAAATCACCGCTGAATTGAATGTTTTGAAATTCTTTCTTGCTATTTCAAGCAGAATTGTTACATAGAACCTGCTTTTCCGTTCTGTGTTTCTGCAGAATGTACAGAGTCCTGCGACAGTCATGAACCATGCGTATTCTTCCAGTCCTTCATAGATGCTACATCGTAGGTCCGGATGGATCATTAATTTTAGCAGCTTGCAGATTTTCTCATATTCCTGCTCATCTACATAGGCGTCCGGATTATCTCCATCCGCGATGTGAAGCCAGCTTTCAGCCTGTTTTTTTACATATTGGGGGACTTTTCCCCCGTCTTCTTCTACGCACCACTGTGCATAACGATATGCTTTTCCTTCTTTCATCCTCCGAGCGCTTCTTTCAATGGATTACTTTTCTTTGCTTCGGTTTTCGGAACTGATCTAAGAGAAGAAGCAATCGTCATGATGTTCTCTTTTTCGATATCGGAGAGCATCCTTCTCTTCGCCTGCACCTGTCTGTCCAAAGCAATCAGGTTCTTCTGCATTGATGTCTCTGTTTTATAATATTCTCCATATGTCATCTGTTCTGTCTCAAGCAGTTCTTCTTTGTTCTCTTCCAGGTCACAGAGTTGTCTGTAAAACCGTTCTTTTTTCTCTTCAAATTCTTTTGTTTCTGCGTACAAAATGCAGTATCTGTTTATTACAGCGCCGTACATGTCATCGAATTTGTCAATTTTTTCAAGCAGTTTTTTCAATCTCAGAAATTCTTTGTGTGCTGTCTCATTTTCTCTGACTTCCAGTCTTTCTTTCAACGGAATCCCTGTAAGTACTGCTTTTTCTGCCTGTTCTCTCTGTCTGAGTTCGCGCTTGGTTCTGTGAGATTTTCCTTCTGACCGGATGATGCTAACCGTCTTTGATGGTGTAGGCCTTGCCTTCTCCCTCCTTCCTTTTAATTTCAAAATGCTGATCTGGGAATAAATTATAAATCGTGGGGCATACGTGGTCGTGGAAATTCTGAATTTTTTCGCTATCGCATGGCGGGGGGTACTATTTTCCCTCTTGATGCTTTGCAATGCTTAAAAGCAGATCCCTTGGAATGCCTCCGGAGTCTGCCAGATCGTGATGTTTATTGCACAGTGATATCAAATTGTAATTATCAAGGCGTTTATCCCAGTCTTCTGCGACTGGTATGATATGATGGACTTCTATGTTTCTTCTATTGAGCTGTGTTGCTGTGTTGAACATTTTACGTAGGCAGATCTGGCAGAGATAGAAATCTCTGGTTCTAATCTCTATACTCTTTCTCTTCCATGCTTCTGTGCTTCGGAAACCACTTTGGTCTGTTCTTTTCTTTCTACGCACAGGTCTTTTCCCGCAGTCTATCCTGCTGTCGTGGATTCTTCCACAGTACTTACAACTCTTCAGCATATCTGTCTCCTAATAGCGGGAGACGGATTCGAACCGCCATTCCAGGCTAAGGAGGCCTGTAAGTTTCCGTTACTTTATCCCGCGGTATTTTTGTATAATTAAAAGAGAGCCTGTTTCCAAGCTCTCTTGTTAATTAATATTTCTGTTTTCATGGACATTCTGGGATTTGAACCCGGAACCTGCCGGTTATAAAAAAGAGACAGTCTTAAGCTGTCTCTAGTAATGTTTTAATTTTATTCTCAAACCTATAATTCTCGATATTATTAATTTTCTTAGCTTGTCTGTTTTTTGTCTTTTCACATCTAATTCTTAGTGAATATCTTGAGTTTAAGTCTTCATACGAAATCAATCCTCTAAAATCATTTTCTACGCAATATAGAAAGAAATAATCCACCTCGTTCTTTTCGTACGTCTTTCGCCTTCCAGTAAATCCATTTGTTCTGCTAATATCAAACTCCATTACTCCATTTTTAACTTCTTCCGTAGTTTTAACCTGTATTTTTAAAAATTTTTCATTTAGATAAACAAGAATATCTACTGGTGTATTTTGTCCAAACGGAAGGAATACCGGTAATTCTCTTTTTACGAATTCAGAAACAGCTATCGATTCTCCTATATTTCCAACAGCCCTGCTATTTCGATACATTTTAGCATTAGACATTCTGGACACCTCTTTTCAATTCTGATTTTGCCGCTTTTGCTCCCTGCATATATCCAAAACGAAAGCCATTGACAATTAAGTCGTATATATTTTTGCTCGAATCCCAAATGTCTTGAATATTTTCTACGCACATATCGTACCTTGCGTCTATATATCCTGTTGATTTGTCTATTAATTCCATTGTATTTTTAACTCTTGCCATAATAAAGCTCCTTCTCTAATTTGTTGTTGCAAGAAGCTTCATTCTGCATTATAATATTTACAGAAGAAAACTTCTAAGTAAACAGTCGTGTGTGCTTTGGTCGGTGCTACGGCTGTTTTTATTTTTCATCCAACTTTCTTATTCCCCTGCTAATTGCTTCTGTTTTATTTACCTTTTCTTTTTCGCAATACTTTTCCAAGATTTCTTTATCTGAATTACTTATGCGAATACTAATTTTATTCGGTCTAGGGTTATCTGTTGGTCTGCCTGTCCTCGGACTCATATTTTCACCTCGCTTTTTTTGTCTGGCATAATTCTATTATATATTATGTCTGGCAAAAGTCAAGAACTATTTTTTTCTGCGGTTGCTCTAACCACTGAGCTAAATGTCCTTAAAATTTAATTTTCGCGTTGCAAGCTACCGCTAGGTGCTCTTGCCAAGCCTCACCACCTCTCATTCGTTTCGTTTTTGAGTATAGAAAAAGCAACCCCGAAGAGTTGCCCATGTCGGTATAATCATTTCCTTACATCCTATTGTTCTACTTTAGTCAAATGATTTCCCTAAATCACATTTAATTGGTGTTAACATGTCTTCTGGAAAATCCCATATATCATCTAGTTCATGAATATAATTTTCCACCAAGTAATACAATAGTAAAATTACTGGTTGTTTAAACAGAAGATTTTCATTTTGTCTTTCAATATCCTTTAAAATAAAATTATTATCTTCTATAAACTTTATTACCTGTTTTCCTGTTATTTTATACTTTTTAATCAATATAGAAATATTATCGTATACAGCTCGATTCAGTTTATCGCTTTGCAAACTAAGAAGAGAGTATTTTTTTAACAATTCACTCATAATTGTTTCATAATTTACATTATCCTCTTCAACTTTTTCATATATCATTTTGAATAACTCGTCACTTTCCTCATTAAAAGCGGCTGTTCGAGCTAAATACCTTGATATTTCAGCATTATCGCGCTTTTCTTTTTTATAAAATAAATCATGAGATATTTCAGCATATGCATGTTGTTCTAGCGTTCTAATTTGGATTTCGCATGGTGTCCCCTTAGGAATTTCATATTTATCAATCTTACGCTTCTCTGTATTTCGAACAACATAATGAATTGACTCATAAGAAAAAACTTCAGGATGATTCTCTCTACTTAAATGAAAATCCGAGTCTTTCGACTCGCTCCAAAGGGAACATTCTTCTACGATCTTACAGATAAGTTCCAATTGTCCACTGTGCATTACAACAAACCTTATTCCAACTTTATCTGTTATTTCATTATAAGGATCTTTATAGTTTTTATTTCTATAAAATGCTTTTTCAACTAAAGATTCTATATCTTTCGTTCGTACAGAAATTGGTATTTTTAAAATTCTGTCTAAATTAATATATTTCTCTTTAATTTTTTTGCGAATATAATCAGCAACAAAGTTTCCCCAGCTTTCATACATTTCACGTTCTTTCTTATACAAATCGACAAATTCTTTTTGCGATACATCACCTTTCATTTAACATCATTCCTTTAATTGTGATCAGTGTTTCGCCCGATTTCGCATCTCTTTTTATATCAACGTCTTCTGAAAATAAATCCGATGGAATTTGTAATTTTACAAAATTTCCAAAACATAATTTTCTATATTTTAAAGCATTGCCCAACATTTTCACGTCTTTATGAATGCTATTTGTATCTATTTGCTTTTCTTCTAAAAAGCGAACGTAATTGTCCTTAACTGTAGCCGAAAAATATTTTTTTGCAAACTCGCCAGCATTGATAATCATTCGATCTGGATCATTAATATAATCCAATAACTCTGTTGTTAATTCTATTTTTTCAACATCATTTAATTCTTTTATAGAATTAATAAAATTTTTGGTTTCATGAAAAAAAGCGGACGTTTGCTTTTTACTATCATTTCGAAAATTCAGGCCTAAAAAATCGTGATAAAAATATTTTGCTTTTGCTTTGGATATAGAATCATCTGTATTACTATCAAACAAATAAGTTTCAACCACATTTTTAGGAATATTGTCATTGCTATCAACAGTTTTTATAAACATTCCTAATTTTTGAAATTTTTCATTTTTTGTCATAAATAAGTTAGCAATATAGTCTAAACCTATTTTTTCTGCTTCCTGAGTTATTAAAAACCCATCCTGACTTTCAGCTTTTATTATACAAAAAAAGTCACGGTTATCTTTTCGAACAGTCCCCTCTACACAAAGTAATAATGAATCTGGATAGCGTCTGCTATCCTGTATTTTAACAAGATTATTTGTTATTTCTTTAGACGCATCTATAAATTTATTCTCTTCTCTACTTTTACACTTCCAATATTTTACAACATGACTATATGTGCTTTCTTCTCCATCATCTTCGATTTCCATTCGAATAGAATGTGATTCCTGCCCTAACAGTTTTATGATTCTTTCTTTCATTTTTGTGTTAAAATCATCTGAAAGAGTAACACATTCAGAACTAAAAAAAGGATTTCTAACCTTATTATCTGTATCACGTCTAAAAACTTGATGAACAATAACTCGTTTTATAATCATGTTTCTAAAAGCATCTTGAGCCATACACTATTCCCCCATAAGATATAATCTGTTTTTATCATACTCCATAATTCAACGTTTTTCAACAAATTATAATTACAATAAATAGTTTATATCTAATGGCAATTAAATTATAAATCATCTATTTTATAAAGTCCACATCGGAAAACTACACAAAAAGAACCTCGTAATTTCTACGAAGTTCTCTCTGCAAATTATATTCTTTTGGGGAAGAATAGTATTTATGATTCTCTCGAATCCAATCGAAACACCAGGATTCGAACCTGCAGCTCTCACGGCTCATGCTCACTCCCATTCGGTGAGATGTTCTGGTGCACTCTGCCAGGTGATCCTGGCAGATATTCATGGGAAGGAGAACTCTGTATGATCTTTCACTGAGTTCAGTTTATACTATAGCATATTAAAATCGGACATATCGGACAAAACGGACAATTTTACTTTTTTTTCAAAAAATCTATTAAATTCTTTGCGAACGCCTTCTTCAGTTGCTCTTCTTCCCATCTTTCCAGCTACCTGCTGCCAAGTCAGTTCTTCAAAGACCTTGTATTTTATGATTCTCTGCATTCTGGGAGGGATTGTGTTTAGCCATCCTTCTACGTTTATCTTTAACTGCTCTGCCTGGGATTTTCTTTCTTCCAAAATCTTCTTCTGATATCGAAGCTGGCTGTCATCTGCATAGTTAAATGTTGTTCCCTGGATTTTAAAATGTTGTGGGTTATAAGGAAACTCAGGGTTGCTCCCGGACACATTTGTCTGTATCACTGTCTTTTTCTTTCTGTTTAGCTTCTTGATTTCCTCTTCTGTTTCTTTGATCAGCTCACAGGCATCTATGTACTGACTTAAGATATTCTTGTCCATCGGTATCGCTCTCCTTTCACAAATTCTTCAAATCTGTATCACATATTGCTCACATTTTCTGGATATATTATTACTTGTACAGAGCAAAGAGTAATTGCAAATAAAACTTTTTCTTTTTCATACTTTTAGCCGGGAGCTTTTGATAGTTCCCGGCCTCCTTCTTTTTATAGCTCTTTTTGGCAGAGTAAACAGCAACGCCTTAAATCTCTTAGCATCTATTCCTTTTCAAGTTTTATGTTTCTAATTCCGTACTCACATTTTAATCAGTAAAGCTTTTTACTCCCGTCTTTTATACCTTTCAATACGATATCCATTGCCTCGTTCAATGTTATATCCTTATCCTCAGCTATTTTTTCAGAAACCCACTCAAAGATAATCGTTAATAATGTCAACATTTCTAAAATGTTTCCGTTTGTAAATACTTTTCCCTTTTTTTTACGTATAACACTAAAAATAAATTTCATTTTTGACTCCTTTTCTACCTTATTGATATTTCTTAATTTTCTGATAAAATATAATAAAAACGAAAGGTTGTGATTTTATGTCAGAAGGATTTGATAAACTTGCTGGCGGTGTTGGAAAAGCTGTTGAAACTGTTCCTGATATTTATGATGATGCATTAAAACCAGCAGCTCAAGAATCAGGAAAAACTCTAGCGCTAATTCCTCGTGCCATAAATGCCGCATTATCCCCTCTACGCCAATGGATAGCTCAGAGAGAATACAATGTTGCTGAAACAGAAAAATTGCTGGCTAAAAAACTAGAGAATATAGAACCTGAAAAAATTGTATCTCCTGAGCCTTATGTAGCTGTGCCTGCGCTTCAGGCTATTTCGTATTCAATGAATAGTGATGAATTAAGAGAACTATACGCAAATTTACTTGCAAAATCCATGTGTATAGATACTAAAAATTCAGTCCATCCTTCTTTTGTTGAAATCATCAGGCAAATGTCTCCTTTAGACGCAGCTACATTTAAGATTATTCTCAATGCTGATTTGCGCCCATTAATTGATATGAAGATTAGATCTCCCAAAAGTGTAGGTGGTGGTACTAATACTATTTTCAGAAATGTATCTTGGATATTAACTTATCCTTATAAACAGCTCATGGTTTCATTCGATAATTTAGAGCGATTAAATTTAATCAATATATCCGATTCATATTATACGCATTCAGAAAATTATCAATTGGCAACTAATACATCTTTCTACGTTACCAATAAACACATAATTTTAAATAATCTCAAATCAGGAGAATCTTACGAAGAAGACAAAAAGGTGATGTTTGTTACTGACCTTGGTAATCTATTCGGTAATATATGTATTCAATAATTCTTTTAGGCCTTCTTTATTGAAGGCCTGTCTTTTTTCGTACATGCTACATGCCCTGATAAATATCTAAGTACAGTCATATTTAAGCTTCACTTGTTTGTTTAATTATATGTAAATCTCCTATTCTCTTAGTAATACCTTATCAAATATTACCTTCTGCATAATTTCAAAAACCAGATTCTCCACAAATCCCATTCGGCCCATAGCGGACTTTTTTTGGTCAGTGTTGTATCTACTTGATTTATTTTATATTTGCCGTAAATAGCATAATTACTATGATACGCATTCGATATTGCATATGCAGGACAGTCCAGTAGTTTTGCAGCTTCTTTAAGCAAAACTGTAGATGCAACAATCTGTCCTGTCTCCATGTTTTTTATTTCATATAGGTTCATTTCCTCTCCTCATAGAATCTACAGTCCTTGCAGTTCGTTCATTTACCTTTGATGATATGCATGTTCGGACAGGTGGGACGGGTGTATACTGCTACAGCTCCGATGTGTCCTGTACTATGTTTACATATTTCTGCTCTTTGTGCTATGTTCATATGTCCTCCTTAAATATATTCTTCAATCAGCCAGCGAAGTACCTCCAGCATACTCTTCTTTGTGATGCTGTTATGTGTAGGCATATCAATCACTTCCTGAATTGCTGTGATCTTGTCTTCTACTTCTGTTTCTTCGTTATGAATGTCTTTAAATATTGCACTTGCTTTTCCTATGTTCATTTATTCTTCCTCCAGATAGTTTTTTCCAAACGTCTTTACGAATTGTTCCCTGCTGCCACATTTCTCTTCAAATGCTCTCTGACCAATCCGCTGCAAAGTAATTCGGACTTCTTTGTTTCTATGTACGGCTATATCTGAAGTTCTATGACATTCCGGGCAAAGATATACGGTTAAGCCATATTGCTCGGAGTATTTGCGATTTGCACTGCCATAGATGTGATGGCGTTCTGTATAGCCTGTTTTGCCGCAAATGAAGCACTGATTCTTCATGTCTCTGTCTATGATGCTTTTGTGGTGCTTCTTCCGTTTTTTTCTGGTGGATTCTTTAGGAAATAATAATCCTCCCTGTTTCATCTGGTATACCTCCTTGCTTCTCTGAGCAGATAATTCCTGTTCTGAATATTCCGGTTAAAGTATTCTACTGTTCTGGTGGCTTCCTGCTTCTTTAGGGCTGCCAGACCTCCCCAGGGCTTGCCGATAAAAACATGGTAGTCCAGGCTGGTGTAGATTAAACAGTCCGGAGGATTCCATCCCATGGTTTTTCGGAATAGTTTCTTTTTCTGTCTTTTATTCATTTCCTGTCGCCTTTCTTATATCCCAGCAAGTGGAGACGGACGGTATCAAATTCCTGAAGCAATGCGATATCCTTCACTCTGCTTAATTTCCGATCAACTCTGTGCATTTCGTACTTCCTGAAGATTAAATCTCCGGAGGTCCTTGCATTGTTCGCCTGTGCTTTTGAGCAGTTTAAACCTTCCACTATTTCTGCAAATGTTGCATTGCCTATCACCAGATTGCCTGATCTGTCTGTTACATCGTATAAAAATGGGATCATTTCCGCCCTCCTCTCAGTGTCCGGCCAGAAATGTATTCATCATCCTTGCTTTCCATTCCGGAACTTCTTTGGTTTTCCATTTTGCGCACCAGTCGTCATCTTCTACCATGCGTCCAATGCGATCGCAGAAACCATTATCATTCTCTTTACAGGTTTCGCATATCTGTGCCTCCCTGCTCATGTTTTTAAATGTCCTTTCCTTCTTCTGCATTTTGTTTCTCCTTTCTCCTTCCTGTGATCTGACAGGCTCACACAGGAAGGATGTATCTATGTGAATTTTAGGGCACCCTTTTTTAGTGACCGAATCGGTCATTTATCTGTATTTGTAAATCTCTTTTATGTTTTTGAACTGTACTGTCTTAGGTCTTTTTCCTGTTCTGTAACTCATTTTTGAATCTTCTTCAAGAATTCCACAAGTTCTGTTTCGCTGTTTGGGTATTTGTTGTATCTGGAATGGTAGCTCCATCCTTTGTCGTTCTTGCATTCCGGCTTTGGTCCTCCTACAAGGTGCATGTAATGGTGTTCCCCTGGCGTATACCACTGGCTTTTTTCTGATGGATCCGGAGCAAATTCTTCTACGATCAGGCGGGCGCCGTTCGCGAAATCGTATTTGTAGTATTTAATTCCTACGTTCTTGTCCTCGTACCAGAGTCCCCAGCTCTTATAGTTCCTTAGCCATTCCTTGCGTCGATCATTGTTTTTCATGATCGGAAGAGGTGGCTGTTCTGATTCTTCTGGTTCTTCCTGACAATCTTCTACAAGATTTTTAATAATTCTCAATCCTCCGACAATCAGCTGCTGTTTCAGGATTGTCATATATGGTAATCCTGACTCTTCTTTTTCGATTTCAAGGAACTCTTTAAGTTTTCTTTCTTCGTCATACAGATACCCGATAATTTCCACATTCGTAGGCACCGGAATATCTTTTAAATCTTCCGGCCACGCATCCGGGATTTTATCTGTATTTCTCAGATGTCTCCCCATCTCGGCGAGATCACCGGAATGGTCTTCCTGCTGCTTTTCATCCGGTGTTTCTGCTGCCGACTGGCAGCTCTTTTCCAGAATCCATCCGCAACGGCTGTTGCAGTCGTCCGGGCACTGAGAACAGCAGTTGTATTCCTGGCTACAATAAGCAGCTGCTCCGCATAATCCAGATCCAGATTGTCCTGTGATACATTTTGCCGGTCCTCCATCATCTTTTACTTCTGGTTTCTTTGGCTCTATATCGAATTCTGGAGAAAATGGATCATAGAGATTCTTTGCTTCTACAATCAGCCGGCCATATTTCATTGATACTTTTTCACTGTTCACTTCAATTTCAAGTCCTGCTGTGAACGACATAAAGCTATAATTTACGTTGCTCCCGCTTGATGAACTAAATCCACCTGGTGCAAAATCCATTTGTACGGCCTTAGCAGCTTCTCCATTGTCTTTGCATCTTCGGCATATCCTCATGATCGTTTTCAGTTTTTTTGGATAAGCTTCACAAAACGCTTTAACTGCTGCCGACTCCGTAAGCGTAACTACCGCTTCCGGTGCATCAATTGTGGTCATTTTGACCGGTTTCTTTATGGAGTAGCGCCTGATCAGTTCTTCGGTCAGCTCCTGCCAGGTCATTTCTTTCTCTTCCGGGCTGTCTGGGTTGAATGTGATCCTATCCGGATGTCCCTGATAGTTCAGGTACCCGTTTCTGTGCTTTACATAGCAATAGAGCATACTAATCATCTTTGTTCCCATCAGCTTGTCTCCATTGCGGATCCTGGCTGTTGTGTTCTTTTTCAAGCTGTCAAAGAATCTTTCTATCTGCAGTTCTACGGGAATCGGCGTCTCGTCTTCTGCAGGCTTCTGCTGCCTTGTTGCCTGTTCTATTGTCATCTGCCCTGGAATGTCTGCATTTAACGCCTGCCGATCTTTCAGAAGTTGGATATCCGGAAGTGTCAGGATTTTGTTTTTCATGTACATCTCGTATGCCAGCTTCTGCAGTTCCGGTTCCAGGGATGCTGCAGCATCTGCCACAGAAATGTTAATCTCTCCATCCTGAAACTCTTCCATCAATTCCTCTGACAGATGATTGCTAATGTTCTTATAACGGCCAAACTGAGCGTTTGACACTCCAAGGAGTTCTTTCAAATTCTCTCTGACTGTTCCCGTTATGCCAACCTTCTCTTTCAGACCTTTAACAATCTTCTCCATCTCCAGAGCTTCCTGCATTCTTTCCCAGTCGTTTTTATCTCTGTAATTGTTTGCTTGAATCACCTTGAATTGTCTGAGGAACGGCGTGATTGCTTCTCTCTGCTCTGGTGTCAGTTCTTTGTCCTCTGAAACATTGATTTCCGCAGCATACATGCACGGAACCTTCTCGAATCTGGTGTCTCCTTCTTCGATCAGTTCTATGCAACATAATCTTCTACGATGTCCGGCAAGTACTTTATCTTCTCCATCTACATTCTCTATCAGAATTGGCTGCATCAGGTACCCTGTGATCTTTATCGACGCCTTGAGTTTGCTGATATTTTTTGTCGTGTAGAAATTCTCCTGAGTCGGCACCAGTTCTCTAGGATCCTTGTATATGATTGCCTGCTTCTCTTTTCTTTCCGGCAAGGACCGCTTTGACAGCATGTCCAGCGCACTAAATTTCTCTCTTCCCATTGTTACCTCCCTATCATCTGCAGATATTCCTCTACAAGTATCTGATAGTCTTCTGCTGCCGCCGATCGCTTGCTATATAACACAACCGGCGTTCTGGCATATGTACTCTTTGCAACTGCCAGAGAATTTCTGATCACCGTCTCCATCGTCGGATACCATTCCCTTATAATCTCCGCTCCCTGGCTATGCGCTTCGTTGTATTTGTTGTACTTGCTGATAAAGCACCTTACATTCTCCAGATCAGGATTCAATTCGCATTTAATCTCATCGATCTGATCCAGAAGCTCATCCATGCCTTCTGTTGTGTTGTCGTCGACTTCTACTGGGATCAGAACATCATCTGCTGCCGTCAGCGCATTAATAACGGATACATTGATGTCCGGGGCATTATCGATCACACAGTAATCATAATTATCTTTTACCTGTTGCAGGGCGTTCTTTAGTCTGGTCTGCTGAGGTCTTACACGGTCCATCGTTACCTCCATGTTTGCTGTCAGAAGGTTCAGATTCGCAGTGATCACATCTAAATTCTCATAATCTGTTTTCTGGATCAGGCTTGCCATATCCGGTTTCTTGTCAACCATTATCTTGTCTATTCCTGCTCCTTCCTGAGTACGTCGGTTCATCCCCCTCGAGCAGTCTCCCTGTTTGTCGTTATCTACAAGAAGGACTCTCTTGCCCTTTGTAGAAAGAATGTAAGCAATATTGATGCTTGAGGTGGTCTTTGCCACCCCGCCTTTTAAATTGATGATTGCAATTGTTCTCATAGTCGTTCCCCTTTTTCTCTATTCTTTTCTTTCTCCACAGCTACATCCATCTCCGGGCACCAAGAATTTACTCATTGTATTTCCTGATCTGCAGTAATCTACATTCAGTCCTTCTGCATGACTTTTGTAGATGCATTCTTCGCAAAGCACAATATTTTTGTACTTTTTCATAAGCTGATAAGCTGCTGTTTTTCCAAAATTGTTTATTTCGTTGTACTCATTCAGTACTGCGCAATGAAATCTCCCATATTCGCAATGCTCTGTGCAATATTCTTCCAGCTTCTCCTGATCCTTAATCTGTTCTGGATATTTACAGAGATGATCGCAAATATACTCTGAGAATTCATTCATGATAGATTCCATGACGTTTTCTTCTTTCTCTGTCTGCTCTTTGCATCCACTCTGGTTTTCCTTTGACTGGTTCATCTTCAAACCATATCCCTCCCTGTTCGTCTTTATAGTATGTAAACCGGGTACCTGATCTAATAATGGCACCCAGACATTCCATTGTTCTTTGATCCTGTTCCGGTCTCAGGCTCCAGCCTTTGCCCCATAGTTCTTCTGCATTCATCTTTTCTCTTTTCCATCTCCTCCTGCAGCCACCCGGAGTAACTGTGTTTCTCAGTCTTTTCTGACAATTGGTGTGCATCAGGAAGGGCATGGACGGCCGCATATACCCGCTTCCATTCTTCTGCATTCCTGATTGGTTCTCCTTTGGTGTCTTTCCATCCGGATCCGGCCAGTTCTTCCAACTTCAGAATCCTGCTGCTCACATATGCGTCCCGGGTATGTACACAGATCTCCGAAGGTACCGTCATGCGTTCCAGGGCTTCTGCCAGTGTGAGCAGAACTGTCTGGTGATAGGTTCCCTTGTAATGTCCGAAGCCCTCTCTGGTCTTTTCCTCATTGTGCACCAGTACTGAGAGGACATATCCACATTTTCTGTCTGTAATTCCCTGGAAAATACTGCTGGTTTCAAGATATATATCTACATGTGTCATTTCATCCCCCCTCGTCTATCCTTATAAGGGTATAGTGCCGGTATGCATATCCTGTGTAGGGGTTAATCCCCATTTTCACAGACTCCGGATCCACGTAATATCCTTTCGGAGCTTTCGGGTAGATTGGCTGTTTGTGCCGGTCCACCAGATTTCTTCTTTTTATCTCTTTTTGCTTAGGTTCTTTCCGGATCAGGTTACGGGAGCAACTATATCTCTTAATTTCGTCCGGTTCATGTTCTTCCAGAGGCTTTGTGATATACTCTGAAAGTTTCACATATCCTCCGGCATCATAGAGAGATGCGAAATATACATGCCCGTTCTCCCACAGTTCTGATATGATCCTGTCTGTTCCTGTCTCCTGATCTGCTTCTCGGTTTACCAGAAGGTGCACATGGGGACCGCCTTTCTTTCCAATTGCCAGGCGGTAAATATATTTCAGTTCCCATCCCTTTTTCTTATATTTCAGTCGGACTTTTCTGATCAGCTTCGCAAGATCTTTCTTCATCTGTTCCCACGCGGGGCGTTCCCCCTTCTTGTATGTGAGAGTCATCCAGTAATCGCCCGAAGAGAAGTTCCACTTGATCAGTCTTCTTACATCCCTCTCTCGTCTCCACTGATTCTGTTTGGCAATCTCTTCCGGGGTGGCTTTCTTTTTCTCTTCTCTTTCCTGTCCCCTGGCTCCATACCTTCCGGTATGCTTTTCCTCTATCTCCATGGTACTCCCAAAGTCCCATATCTCCCTTATGTATGCCCACCTCATATAAGTACTCCTGTCGTAAGTCTAATACCCCTAATCGAGCTTTTAAGAGACGTATTGTCTCGAAAAAAGGTTAAAAATATGGCAGGTTCACTCCTGCCGGAATTGACATTCCGCCGCCTGAGTGTTATACTTGTTGTATTGCAATTGTCTCAGGTGGCGAAAGCCCGGCTCATGTATTCCCGTACATGAGCTTTTTATTTTCTTTTCAGCGTGTCTGCGTATGCTCTGGCAGCCGCCTCGGTCATATTCGCGTTGAACGTGCCTGATTTACTTGAGTAACTCATTCCGTCAAACAGTCTCTGTGCCATATGTGTTGCTTTTGGATCAATTTTCTGTATAGCTTCCGTAAACATTTTCAGTGCTGCAATGGCAAAGATCAGATCTCCACCCGGCATAACCGCTACGGCATCCTGAATCTTATCCGCATACATCTGCGTGCGTTCTTCGCAGAGTTTTTTTCATTTCTTCTGCGTCGGCTGTCTGAATTTTCTGCACAAATTCCAGATAGTCTCCAAAATCTTTTCTCAGCATCTTCATTTTCTCCTTGCTTTTTCGTTGGTTTTGTTTTATACTTTTCGTAAATCAAATTATTTTCTTTTTTATAAGCCTCTCATGTTTGCAGACGTGAGGGCTTTTTTAATTACTTTTCTCTTCTCCTGCAGCCAGATCAGGATCGCCAGACACGTGATACTTAGCACTATTGTTCCGGCAAAGAGTTCCAATCTTGTGTTCCAGTCCCAGATCGGGAGCAGGGCGGTTATGTATCCGATCAGCAGAGATATGATCATCTTACGCTCCAATTTTCTCGCCTCCCTTCATTTATGCATGCTTGTCCTTCTTTCTCCGCCTTAACCGGCGGCTTTTCTTTCATAGTTCATGCTCAGAAGAAGTTCATCCTGTCTCTGGATGAGCAGACATTTGATTTCTTCTTCTGACATATCACTGGCTTTATGCTGAATTCCATTAATACGGATATTTCTTGTTACCAGTTTTAGTTCTGACATCTTCCTCACCTCTTCTTTATGGTATGGGAAATGATATGTATGGGTTACTGTTTATAAAAATTTAAGCAGTTTGTCGAACGGCCTTTGTTGACTTCTCTTTGTTTCTCTCCTATTCTTGTATTACAGGGTACTGGCATACCCGAGTACATACAGAAAAGAGGAAAATCGTATCATGTATCGTTTTTCCAAAAATGAAAAAGATATCTTGAAATCGGCTTATAAAAACCTCGCCGAAAACGGCACGCACAGAAACGCATTTTTGATGAAAAGTTCTGAATTAGCCGTGTATATCAATGCTCTCCGTTCATTAGCCGGCGAAGGTTATATTAAGCCTATTTCTGATAACTTTTTCGATTCTACGCTTTCTTTGAAGTATGAGTATGATCTGACTTCAAAAGGCGAGTCTGCAGCGGAATCTCTAACTTAACAGTCAAAGCAGGTGTCTCTGCATCTCCTACCGATATAGAGACGCCTGAAAGATAAGGAGCCAGGTCCTTCCCTTCCATTTCTTTAATAAAATCAAGAAATGCTTCGCATTGTTTTATTTTCTTTGTCCACTCAGGTTCAAAGAACATTGCGTCCGATAATGTATCTTTATATTCTGGTTCGGTTTGTTTTTTCCATTTTGGAAACCATGCTACTTCCATAACTGGATTACTTGACACTTCTCTCACCTCTTTTCTTTTATCATGGTTGCTTCTTACGCTGTCTCATTCTGGTCTGACAAAAAGTATTCAATTGAAACATGGAAATATCTTGCCCAGCTCCTCATTTAAGAAATTGTTTTCTCTATAAGCTGTTCAACGGATACATCCAGAATCTTTGCAACTTTTTCAAGTTTCCATATTCCAGGTTCTACTTTATTGTTTTCGTCGGCAGAACCCCATTTACAAATACTTCCTCTCGAAATACCTGCTATTTTTTCAAGGTGATTAATAGACATCCCTTTCTCTTTCGCAATTCTACAGATATTTTTATAAATCAACTTCGCACCTCCTTGATTGCGTGATATAATCAGATTGTTACTATTGACCCCAGCCACCTTCGAGGAGGTAAGCAAAGGATTAATTTTAACAAGAGCTACGTTCTAACATTGGAAACAGAAAGGAGATATTTAAGGTTAATAATTAGCCTTGATATCAATACTCTGTGCGGCATTATTTCAGCCGTTTGTGCTGTTATTTGTGTCTTACAGAACCGTAAGAAATAGTTTTTGCGGTACATATTTTTGTTTTATAGTAGAACGTAGCTCAATCACCGGGCTGTTGCTTTTGCAATAGCCCTCTTCTTTTTATTCGCCAGAATGATGTTGTAATTCTGGCAATCACCTCACGAAGCAATTTCTCTGTGAGGTTATGAAAAAATAATTTCTGAAGAAAAGTATTTTACTTATCAGCAATTACCCTTTCACAACCTCACAGTTCACTTGCTTCACCTCTTTCTGGATATCCAATCATTGACTTTTATTTTTTTCTCCTATTCTGATATTACAGGCATTGTAGTGCCTGACTTTACAGAAAGGAGGAACGTGAAAGGTTTAATACTATTATCGCGTCACATACCGGATATTGTCCGTATTCCCGTGAGAACAGAACTATTTTGATAGAGTTTTTCAAAGTACCAGTTTCAAAATCTTTGGCTTCTGGATACAAACGAAAAAATTTTGACTGTTCTTTTAAGAACGATTGTCCGTATTGCGATGGCAAGCGTGGTTGTTCTTTATATCAGGAAGCAACGCTTTGATTTGGGGCGAGTGTGTTTGCGGCACACTCGCTTTCATAATCCTTTCCATGCATATGTACCATCGTCAAATTTTGTGAAGCATTCAGTTCCAGCACTCTCCATAATTTTTTCAACAAGAGTTTTTTCTGTCTTTTCATTCTGAAGAATCAAATTGACAGCTCTTTCCAAAAGAGCATTTTCTGCCATTACCTTTTCAATGTACTTTGCAGGAAATATTTCAAAGTCTTCGATGCTTCTTTTTTTTATAACTGTATCAATGGTTGGTATCCTTCTCTCACCTCTTTTCTTTCTGGATATCCAAATCATGTTTTTTCTACTTTACTTATGTTTCTTTTTAAGAAGATAATTTTTTAATCTGATCAGCCAGTATTCTGATCTGTTTTTAAAGGTGCTGGCTGATATCTTATAAGTAATTGGCGTGCTGAAATTGCCATGATCGCTTTCCTCTTGCTTTGTGACATATACATGTCGTTTTCCAAATAATTGTTTTTGGATAGAAACAAAATATCTATTTCCGTTATCTGTGAACTGTATTTTGGTTTCTTCCACTTCTCTCACCTCTTTCTGGGTATCTCCCTATTGACTTTTCTTCGTTGCTCTTCTATTCTAGTATTACAGGAATTAATCATATCTTTTTATAGAAAGGAGAAACAAATATCATGTTTACTAAATATCCTGACGGAACTTGGGCTTGCAGTTCCGTAATTCGTGCAACAGATCTTATCAAAATAGCTAATCAAATTTTTAAAGACAATATGCAATACGTACATATTTCTGTTAAATCAAGTGAAGATGAAGGCCAAGATGGTCTCGTCGAAATATCAGCAATACCTTCTGCTTCATCTGACGATGTAAAAAAATATGATTCTATTGATCTTTTTACTGCTGTTGATCCCGATGTATTTGAATTCTTTGATTAACTTCAATATTTTCAGTTAAGGTTTTTACTTTTTGCAGGCCATTTTTAGTTCTTCTATATATGGCCTGTTCTGTTGTAACAAGTTCAATCATTTCACCTACTTTTGTTATATTCATAAGTTTCTCCATATTCATTTCTCTCACCTCCTATCTTTTTAACAAGAATTTATCTCACCTCTTTCTAGGTATCTAAATTGTGTCCTTTTGTGTCCTTTAAGACACTTTTTCTTTAAAAAAAATCCCCATTGGAGAGTCAAGCTCTAAATAGTCAACTATAGCTTGAATTTCACCCTGAGTAAATTCAGATATTTCATTGCATTTTCTGTAAAACGCAGAGCGGCTCATGCCTATTGCTTTGCAGAGTTGTTCCTGAGACACTTTTCTCTTTTTCATTTCATACTCAAGTTTGTATTTGTCCAACGCTCTTCCCTCCTTTCAGTGTCTTTTAGGACACTATCAACTTACCACAATCTCTTTATTCTTGTCAATACCTTTTGTGTATTTTATGACACTTTTTATCTTGTTTCGCATTTATATGTTGCGTAAAAGACACGTCCATGATATAATCTCAATATCGGAGGTGATATGTAAAATGGAAAATATGGGAGATAGAATCAAGCGATTGCGCTCCGAGAATAATATGACATTAGAAGAACTAGGAAATAGAGTCGGTGTTGGCAAAAGTACTGTAAGGAAATGGGAAAATGGAATCATCGCAAATATGCGCCGAGACAAAATCGCTAAACTAGCTGTTGCTCTCGGAGTAACTCCGGCATACCTTATGGGTTGGGAATCTACTGCTGACATTCCTATGGAAAGAGTTCCCAATAAGGCAGAATCTGTTCAGAGCTCTTCCGTCTCTGCTCAGTGTAAGGAGATCATAGAAGTATGCAATCAGTTGTCTCCTCACAACCAAAGAAAGGTTCTCGCCTACTCTAAGAACCTTCTCTCCACCCAGCAGATGGAAGAAGATCTTCTTGCAGCTCATGCCCGGACGGATGTAGAACAGACTCCTGAGGGTGTTCAGCATGATCTGGATATTATGAATGATGATTCAAAATGGGAGGAATGATATGACATTAGATATATTGGAATTGCGTAAACTATGTATACCTAAAAACATTCGTATTACACTCCATGCAGCTAAAAGGCTGGAACAGCGCGGGATATTCTTAAAAGATGTAATATCCTGTATTATGAATGGAGAAATCATCGAACAATATCCAGATGATTATCCTTATCCCAGTTGTTTAATTCTGGGGATGAGCATCGAAGATAAATATCTTCATGTAGTCATCGGAAATCACGAATCGGATTTGTTCCTTATAACAGCTTATTTCCCAAGTTTTGATAAATGGGAATCTGATTTCAAGACCAGAAAGGAGAACGCATAATGACTTGTTTTTACTGCAAAGGTAATATTGAATCTTCTACAACAACTTACATGACTGATTATCAGGGATGCTATATCATTATCAAGAACGTTCCTTGCGAAAAGTGTTCTCAATGTGGGGAAGAATACTTAAATGGTGAAACACTTGAACGAATCGAAGAAATTATTCAAAAAGTTAAAGGTATGCTGACTGAAATTGCAGTTGTTGACTACAAACAAACAGCTTAAAGAGAACCGTTTTATTTTAATTGCTAAAGGGGTGATCCCAGTTGAATTACGAACAATTACTGACTGCTGCCGATCAGGAAGGATTGCTTGTCAAAGAGCAGCCACTTACTGGGCATGACGGCCTGATCCGCGGCAGTCGGATAGCAATCCGAAAGGATATAGAAACACAAGCAGAAAAATCTTGTGTGCTTGCCGAAGAAATCGGGCATTATCACACCAGTTCCGGAAACATTTTAGACCAGAGCAAGGCAGAAAGCCGAAAACAGGAGTATCGAGCTCGGCTTTATGGGTATAATCTAAAGATTGGACTTACCGGTCTGATCAGTGCTTATGAAGCAGGATGCAGAAATCTTTATGAGATGGCTGAATATCTGAACGCTACGGAAGAATATTTAAAAGAGGCTATACAGTGTTACCATTCTAAATACGGTGTATACGCTGCTGTCGATAATTATGTCATTTATTTCGAACCATTTGCGGTGATACATATGATTTCATCAACAGATTAAAGAATGGAGCTATTATTACCAGATTCGCTTTTGGAAGAATATAAGGATTTTACTATTGGACAGATATCTCGAATGACGGGGTATCATCAGGAACTGATTGAATTACGCATTTCGAATTAATTCGCTTCGGCGTTTTAAAAAAATAAAACATAGGAGGATACCTATATGAAAAAGAAAACACTTGCTGTATTATTATCAGCAACACTCGTTACCTCATCCACAACAACAGTATTCGCCAAAGATATTACTGTCACTATTCCAAACTATGCTTCCGATGAAGGTAACTCTAATTTACCAGAAGCAGCAGAAACTGTTACTAATTCTGATGGTTCAACTTCTTACACTCTTGATAAAAAACAGCAAAAGAAATGGAAGAAATACTTAAAAAGTAGTTTTGATGATTCTATCAAAGAAATTTTAGATGATGATGAGAACTATCCAAATGTTGAAGATATTACCTATAACGATGATATGACTGAGTTTGAAATCAGTTTCGCATCTTCTGATCTGGCTCCGTCAGAATATTTTATCGGATTTCTTCCGTTGTTTATAGCGCCAGTTTACCAGCAGGTTAATGGAATTGCAGAAAAGGATGTCGACTATACTCTTGCAGTTAAGGATTCTTCAGATGGTTCCGAAACAACTCAGACTTACGAAGAAAATAAGTCCGACTGGGAATCTTTCGAAGCCTCAATGGGCGGTACTTCCTCAGATGATGTGAATAATACATCCTCTTCCGAAACAAAAGTTGACAAAATTTCATTAACTTCCGATTCTTCCAGTCTTGAATACTCCGGCTTTGAGACTATGCCTTATGAAGATGGATCATCAGATATTTTAGGTATTGTGAAATTTAATTTCACTAATAAAACAGATTCTCCCAATTCCGCAACCAGCTTTTACAATATTAAAGCCTATCAAAATGGTGTTGAGTTAACATGGTATATGGGAAATGGAAATGCCGCATGTGATAACACTTATAAGACTGTACTTAAAGATACATCTATAGAAACAGGATTTGCTTTTATGCTTCAGGATGCAGAAAGTCCAATCACTGTGTATGCTTATGATGGATTTATGTCTAATTCACCATACCAGGTGCAGGAAATAGCAATTAAATAAAATAAAACCGCCCCCGCTGGTAACAGGGACGGTTCAAGAATCTCCGAAGAGATTCTGTGCTTTAGCAAAGATATTGTATCATCTTCGGAGCAGTTACACAATCAGAACGTTTGTGTATATGTGATCACATCAATGGATTAACGAAAGGAGTTTTCATTATGCCATTACCCAAAGAACGGATTTATACAATAGATGACATCTACGCTCTTCCGGATGGCGAACGTGCAGAGCTGATTGATGGACAAATCTATATGATGGCACCACCTAATACCAGACATCAGGTAATCGTCGGTGAACTGTATGCTACTATCCGCAATTACATTAAAAGTAAAGGCAGATTCTGTAAACCATATGTTTCTCCATTTGCAGTGTTCCTGAATGAAGATAACAAGAACTATGTCGAACCAGACTTAACAATTGTCTGCTCACCGGACAAAGTAGATGAAAAAGGTTGTCATGGTGCACCTGACTGGGTAATTGAGGTTGTTTCTCCTGTTACCCAGAGTAAAGATTACGGAATAAAATTATTTAAATACCGGATGGCCGGAGTCAGAGAATATTGGATTATAAATCCCCTGAAAGGTATCGTAAATGTCTACGATTTTGAAAATGAATCGGGTACCGGATTGTATTCTTTCGACGATGAAATTCCAGTATGTATATATCCCGATTTATCAATTGTGATCTCTGAATTATTATAATAAAAACCGCCCCTGTTGGTAGCAGGGACGGCTCAAGAATCTCCGAAGAGATCCCTTTCTTTTGGCAGAGATATTGTATCATCTTCGGAGCAGTTACACAATCAGAACGTTTGTGTGGCTGTTATTTTTATACTTAAAATTACATATTTTATAAAACCGAGGTGATATTTATGAGTAGTAAAGTAGCAGCTCTCTATATCCGTGTCTCGACAGAGGACCAAACAGAGTTATCTCCTGATGCACAGAAACGCCTTCTGCTGGATTACGCCCAGAAGAATGACATGATTGTTTCCGGGGACTTTATCTTTACTGAGAGTGTTTCCGGCCGGCACGCACAGAAGCGTCCGGAGTTTCAGAAGATGATCGCCCTGGCGAAGCAGCCTTCTCACCCTATTGATGTGATCCTGGTATGGAAATTCAGTCGTTTCGCCCGCAATCAGGAAGAGTCCATTGTTTACAAGAGTATGCTCAAAAAAGACAATGTAGATGTGATCAGTGTGTCTGAGCCATTGATCGAGGGACCTTTTGGCAGCCTGATCGAGCGCATCATCGAATGGATGGATGAATACTATTCCATTCGATTGTCGGGTGAGGTCTTGCGTGGCATGAAAGAAAAAGCCCTGCAAAAAGGCTATCAGACATCTCCCTGTCTTGGCTATACTGCAGTTGGACATGGAAAGCCTTATGTTATCAATGAGGCTGAATATGCCATTGTCTCTTATATCATGGACCTGTATGATAATCAGAACTTAGATGAGACAGCTATTGCCAGGCGTTGCAATGATCTCGGGTACCGGACGAAACGTGGAAAACTCTTCGAGCGGCGTAGCGTTGACCGGATTCTTGGAAATCCCTTCTATTGCGGAACTGTTGTCTGGAACGGAGTGGAATTTGAAGGAAGCCATGAGGTACGTCTTTCCAGGGAACGGTACGAAAAACGTCAGAAGCTGATCACTTCCCGGAAACGTCCGGTCAAGGCACGGAATGTCTCTGCCTGTAAGCACTGGCTATCCGGTCTTTTGAAGTGCTCTGTCTGCGGAGCTACACTTTCTTACACCGGTAATAATAAATGTCCTTATTTCCAGTGCTGGAAATATGCAAAAGGATTTCATAAGACTTCTGTTGCTCTCTCTGTCAAAAAGGCTGAAGAAGCTGTGATAAGTTATTTTGATCAGATCTTAGATGGAGCAGAATTTACATATGTATGCAAAAAGAAAAAGACCGATCATTCACTACAGATTGAGCAGTTACAAAAAGAGATCGGTAAGCTCACCATGAGAGAAAGCAGAATCAAAGAGGCTTATGAGGCAGGAGTAGATACTCTGGAGGAATATAAGAATAATAAGGACCGTCTGGTATCAGATCGGTTAGAATTGACCGCTGCCCTTTCACAGCTATTACAGGAAGAACAGGCAGAGCAGCCTGACACAGAAAAAATTCTGAAAGAGATCCGTTCTGTTGCGGATGTCCTGAAGAATCCAGACGTAGGTTATGAAGAAAAAGGAAATCTGATCAGAAGTGTTGTGGAACAGATCATATATGATAAGGAATCCGGAAAAATGTCTTTTGACATCATTATTTCCTGAATTGAAAATCCTGCAAACCCGCATAAACACTGGGTTTGCAGGTCTATTATAGGGTACTGCACTCCGGTGGCCCGGACGGTGAGATCGGCGCTTCCCTGCGTTATCTTTCCCAGCGTTTTACCATGCCGAACCGAACGACTTCTGCTTTGCTCAACGACATAGGAACAGAAGAACTCAGTCATCTGGAAATGGTATCCACTATTGTACATCAGCTTACCCGGGACCTTTCCATGGAGGAAATTGAGAAATCCGGATTTGGACCATATTATATCGATCACACAGTGGGAGTCTGGCCACAGGCAGCAGGTGGCGTACCATTTAATGCATGTGAATTTCAGAGTAAAGGTGATCCGATCACTGATCTGTTCGAGGATCTTGCTGCAGAGCAAAAAGCCCGTTCTACTTATGACAATATTCTCAGAGTAGTCCGCAATATACCTGAGATTGCGGATCCCATCAAATTCCTGCGTGCCAGAGAAGTTGTTCATTTCCAGAGATTTGGGGAAGCTCTTCAGTCCATTCAGGAAGAACTTGATGCCAAAAACTTCTATGCTTTTACCCCAGGATTTGATAATCCCTGCACTGCATCATGCAACAGCAATAAATAACGTACGCAGCCAAAACCTGCGACATACTGCGCGAATTTATGCGATTAGCATCGCGAAGCGTGTTACTGAGAACGGAATGAACAGTAATACGCTCCATCTTAAAAATCACAGAAATTTCATATTTGCTTTACAAATATATCTGGTGGTGCTATAGTATTCTTAGCTTAATAGCCACAAAAGTAATTGCCAAAAATATTGAGCAATTATAAACAAAAATATGATATAAAAGGGGCTGTCTCACATAGATATTATGTGACAGCCCCCTTATTGGAGGAATTATGCAGATAATTATTGTTGGGTGCGGTAAAGTTGGACGTACCCTGGCAGAACAGCTTCAGGAAGAAGAATCCGACATTACTCTTATAGACGTTTCTTCTAATGTGATCACTTCCCTTCAGAATGACATTGATGCCATGGGTATCGTGGGAAACGGTGCAAGTATCAACACGCTGGTGGAAGCAGGTATTGAGAATGCAGATATCCTGATTGCCGTAACCGGTTCTGATGAAATGAATCTCCTCTGCTGCCTGATCGCACAGAAAACCGGCCATTGCCAGACGATTGCCCGTGTCCGCAATCCTATCTATGCCAAAGAGATCAGCTTCATCAAGAAGCGTCTGGGTGTTACTATGATCATTAACCCGGAGCTTGCAGCTGCACAGGAAATTTCCCGTCTCTTACGCTTCCCTTCAGCTATCAAGATCGATACTTTCGCACGTGGTCGTGTGGAAATGCTGAAATTTAAAGTGCTTCCTGAATTTAATCTGGATGGCATGACAATCTCACGCATTACGGAAGCCCTGAAATGCGACGTCTTGTTCTGCGCAGTAGAAAGTCGGGATCATGTATCTATTCCCGGCGGTAATCAGGTGATCCACGACGGAGATATGGTTTCCATTCTTGCTTCCCCGGTGAATGCAGCAGCCTTTTTCAAAAAGATCGGCCTGAAAACCAATCAGGTAAAAAACGCCATTATTGTCGGCGGAGGAACCATTTCCTATTACCTTACAAAAGCCCTGCTTGATATGAACATCTCCGTTAAGATCATCGAACAGAATGAGTCCCGCTGTGAAACCTTAAGTGATCTGCTTCCGGAGGCAACTATCATTAACGGAGACGGAACCAACCGTTCTCTCCTTATGGAAGAGGGACTCTCACGCACAGAGGCTTTTGTATCACTCACAAACATGGATGAGGAAAATGTTTTCCTTTCACTCTTTGCCAAAACAGTTTCCAATGCCAAACTGGTTGCCAAGGTAAACCGCCTTGCCTTTGATGATGTCATTGATAACCTTGACATCGGAAGCGTCATTTATCCGAAATATATCACAGCCGACTATATCCTGCAGTATGTACGTGCCATGCAGAACAGCATCGGCAGCAATATTGAAACCCTTTATCATATCCTGGATAATCAGGCAGAAGCTCTGGAATTTGCCATCCGCGAAAATTCACCGGTAACAGGCATTCCATTATCTGAACTGAACCTGAAGAAAAACCTTCTTGTAGGTTACCTGAACCGAAATGGTCAGGTCAGGATTCCCAGAGGCCAGGATACCATTCAGGTCGGAGATACCGTTATCATAGTAACTTCTCAGAAGGGCCTTCGCGATATCACAGATATTCTGGAAAAATAAAGGAGCCGAATTATGAACTATTCCATTATTATCTATATCATCGGAATGATTCTGGAAATTGAAGCTGTATTTATGGCTCTGCCCGCAATTACGGCACTGATCTATCAGGAAACTTCCGGTGTAGCTTTTCTGATCACGATTGCTTTATGCCTGGTCATCGGGCTTCCTCTCACCAGGAAAAAGCCGACAAGAAAGGCTTTCTACACAAAAGAAGGTTTCGTGACTGTAGCATTAAGCTGGATCGTTCTGAGTATCATAGGAGCAATCCCCTTTGTGATCAGCCGAAGCATTCCAAATCCTGTAGATGCATTATTTGAAACAGTTTCGGGTTTTACTACAACAGGAGCCAGTATTCTCAGCGATGTGGAGGCACTTCCTCATTGTATGCTGATGTGGAGAAGCTTCACGCACTGGATCGGCGGAATGGGTGTTCTGGTTTTCATCCTCTCCCTTCTGCCACTTACCGGCGGTTATCATATGAATCTTATGAAAGCGGAGAGTCCCGGACCATCTGTAAGCAAGCTTGCGCCAAAAGTACAGTCAACTGCCAAAATTCTGTATTCTATTTATTTCGTAATGACAGTGATCCAGATCCTGCTTCTTCTGGTCGGTGGTATGCCGCTGTTTGACTCCATATGTACGGCTTTCGGTACTGCAGGTACCGGAGGATTTGGTATTAAAAATGACAGCATGGCCAGTTACAGTACATATCTGCAGGTGGTCATTACTGTATTTATGATTTTATTTGGCGTTAACTTTAATGCTTACTTTTTCATTATCACAAAAAAATTTGCTCAGGCTTTTAAAATGGAAGAAGTGCGGTATTATTTCGGAATCATCGGTATTGCAATTCTTATCATCACCTGCAATATTTACCATATTTTCGGAAGTGCAGCCAAAGCTTTTCAGCAGGCAGCTTTCCAGGTTGGTTCCATTATCACAACAACCGGATATGCAACAACAGATTTTAATACCTGGCCGGAAATCTCACGAACCATTCTGCTACTTCTGATGTTTATCGGTGCATGTGCCGGAAGTACAGGTGGCGGCATTAAAGTATCCAGAATCCTGATTCTCTGCAAAACAGTCCGCAAGGAGCTTCATATTTTTCTGCATCCAAATGCAATAAAGAAAATAAAAATGGACGGCAAGGCCATCCCACATGAAGTTGTTCGTTCCACAAATATTTTCTTCATTGTATATGTGCTGATTTTTGCATCCTCCATATTCCTGATTGCCTTTGACGATTTCGATCTGATCACGAATTTTACGGCGGTTGCGGCAACCTTTAATAATATCGGACCAGGTCTTGAGCTGGTAGGACCTACCGGAAACTTCGGTATGTTCTCATGGTTTTCAAAGCTTATCCTTACTTTTGATATGCTGGCAGGACGTCTTGAGATTTTCCCGTTACTGATATTGTTTGTAAGGGATACATGGAAGAAATTCTAAAAATATTTTGGTAAAACAAATTTTATTTTTTTACACCGTATTCATATTTTATTCATATTTATTGGATATAATGAATTTTAGAAAGATGATGAATCTTTCTTATAAATATTTTTCTTTTTCATACGCGCCGGTACGAAAGTACCGGCCTCCTTCCATTTATGGGAGTTTTTTATTTTATGGCATTTTTCTCACACCTTCATAATCAAACGCAGGAATAAAACTCTCTCTGGCAGTTTCACCATCTTGAAAAAATCCATTTTCAATCCCAAGCTCAAATGCATAGTCCAGAACTTTTTCATATTCTCTTCTGGTTACACAACGATTCAGTTCTGTATATTCTTTCTGCTCAAAAACCGGCGTATACTGATTCATGATACTGATATAAATCTGCTTTCCAAAAGTCTTATGTAAAAGTTTCAGAACCTTTTTTGAATTTCTTGTATGCCCCGGCAATATAAGATGTCTCACAATAGTCCCACGTTTCATATATCCCTCTGCATCAAACTGTGGCATTCCTGTCTGGCGTACCATCTCATTAACTGCTTCCATAGCTCTTTCAGGATAATCATTCGCATGTGAAAATTTCACTGCCAATTCGCTCTCCGCATATTTGTAATCCGGAAGATAAATGTCCACATATCCGTCCAGAAGTTTCAATGTCTCTGTGTTCTCATATCCACCACAGTTATAGACAACCGGAATATTAAGCCCATGCTTCTTTGCACAGTCCAAAGCTGCGATGATCTGTGGAATATAATGTGTTCCGGTTACCAGATTGATATTTGCAGCATCCTTTTCCTGCAGTTCCAGGAATATTTCTGCCAGTCTTTCCTCAGTGATCTCAAGGCCACTGTCACCAATGGCAATTTCCCGGTTCTGGCAGAAACAGCATCTCAGATTGCATCCTGTAAAAAAGACTGCCCCGGAACCTCTGGTTCCCGAAATACATGGTTCTTCCCACATATGCAAAGCTGCCCTTGCAATCTTAACCTTCTGATCCATTCCACAGTATCCGGTTTTTCCGGCTGTTCTGTCTACATGGCAATTTCTCGGACATAAACTGCAATCTGCCAGTATGCAGCTTTCTGTATCATGCCTCAGAGTTTTATCTTTGTTTTCTTCTGTCTGTATTTTATTTACCTTCACTTTTCTCTTCTGTCCTTTTTTCTTTCCCCGACTTGATATCTGTGAATCACCCACTGCAAAACAGTTCCCACCGTTTGCTTATATTATAACCGTTCAGTGCTTTCACAGTTACAGGCGGATTGCTGAATAGTTACTATCCTTTATATCATTATACTACATTCCCCAATTACGTCTATTCATATTTCACAATTTCCTTTTTCAGTCTCTTCATGATTCTTTTTTCCAGCCTGGAAATATATGATTGAGAAATTCCCAGAAGGTCTGCAACCTCTTTCTGTGTTTTCTCTGCAGCATTCTCCTTTCCCAGACCAAATCTAAGGCGGATGATCGTCTGCTCACGCGGTGAAAGCTTTCTAATTGCCTTTGATAACAACGAAATCTCCACTTCATCTTCCAGACGTCTTGAAATCACATCCTCATCAGTTCCCAGAATATCAGAAAGCAGGAGTTCATTTCCATCCCAGTCTACGTTCAGCGGTTCGTCTATGGACACTTCCATCTTTGTCTTACTGTTGCGGCGAAGATACATCAGGATCTCATTCTCTATACATCTGGATGCATAAGTGGCAAGCTTGATGTTTTTTACAGGATTAAAGGTATTGATCGCCTTGATCAGCCCAATCGTTCCGATTGAGATCAGATCCTCCACCCCGACTCCTGTGTTATCAAACTTCTTTGCAATATACACCACAAGCCTTAAATTATGTTCGATCAGAACAGACTTCGCTTCTTCTTCCTGCCCTGTTCCAAGCTTCTGCAGTATAAACGCCTCACGCTTCGGCTCCAGTGGTGCCGGCAGCACATCATTTCCACCAATATAAAAAACTTCTCCTGAACGGTTCATCACCATTCTTGACACTACCTGTAATGGATAACAGCTCATAGTCACAACCCCTCCCGTTAAAGTAATCTGGAATTCAAAAGTACCTCGTATTCCTTACCAAAAGCGGATGTTTCAAATGAAAATGCAAATACCGGATTGTCTATGCAGACAACCTCTGCTGGAGTCTGAATGCAGAGTCTCTCAAAAGTAACAGCCAGCATCATTCCCTGTTCTTTTCCTATACTGTGAAAAAAGGTAAAATGTGGATGAAGCCCGGCAGTTCCCGGTTTACCAGACTCCCCGGGATTTTCTTTCAGGTGTTTTAAACAGCTTACGGTTTCTTCTGAACATATTTCAGATAAAACTTTTTCTGTCCCTACAGATACAGGTTTTCCGTTTACAGAATCCATAAGCAGATTTCCGGAATCATAAAATCCTTGAAAAGGATATCCACATCCTTTATAGTATATGGTTATCGGATAGATATTCTTTGTCCGTATTCTCAGGGAATCCATCAGATATGACAACGCTGTAATGCCGGACCACGTTGCTGCTGCAAGGATCAGAAACATTTTGACTGTCAACTTATCACTGACGATCACTTCCCAGAACCCTCCACACAGAAATGCGGCAAAATACAGTGTAAGTATTGCTTTAAGCAGCAGACTTCCCCTTTTCAGATTACATCCGATCACAAGCATTCCTGCAGCACAGCCACCATGCAGCAGGACAAGTGCCGGAAGAAAAATCCCAGACTTCAGAAAAGATCGCAGATAAATGATCCAGCAGGAAAATACCGCACCTGCAGCAGCTCCCAGAAGAGCTCTTTTTCTGCTTCTTCCACATCGGAATAATATTCCTGTAAATCTGATTAATATGTAATCTATCAGGAGATTTGTGAAAAAAACTACATCTATGTATATTTCGTAATGCATTTCCTTCCCTCCGTCTGATACTGCCTCTGACTTCTCCTTCACTTCGGTAAGTGAGATTCATTATACGTGATAAAGTATGCGGATTTTGTCAAAACGGAGGAATTATGTCTTATTATTTGTCGCACTAAATCGACAGTAACTATCATACAAACCAAAATGAACATGTATTGACATATAATTGAAGTTAGAATAAAATGATAGATAATTTCTATGTTTTAGAAGGGCATCTTCTATACTGTCACAATTCAGACAGTATTTTATGTCTCTGCTACAAAACAGACTGGAGGATTTTAACATGAATAATATTACCGGACACACAGGTCTTACCGCGCTTTTAGGAAGCCCGGTGGCACACAGCATTTCCCCTTTGATGCATAATGAATCATTTCGCCTTCTCGGGCTTGACTATGTATATTTATGTTTTGATGTAAATGAAGAAACTCTTCCTGCAGCAGTTGCAGGATTAAAGACTTGCGGCATTCGCGGTTTCAACCTTACCATGCCGAATAAGAATAAAATTGTAGAATTATTGGATGAGCTTTCCCCTGAAGCTCAACTGATCGGTGCTGTCAATACTGTACTGAACGATAACGGAAAGTTAATCGGATACAATACAGACGGGTACGGTTTTATGCAATCTGTACGTGATGCGGGACATGATATTACCGGTAAAAATATAACTGTCATGGGAGTAGGAGGAGCTTCGATGGCCATCTGTGCACAGTCTGCCCTGGACGGTGCGGCTTCTGTACATATTTTTGCCCGCCGCACCAGCAGATACTGGAATCGCACACAGAAATTCGCTGAGAATCTCTCTGCTAAAACAGGTTGTCAGGTCTGCCTCTTCGACAATGATGATCATACTGCATTGCGAGATTCCATTGCACAGAGTTATCTGCTGATCAATGCAACCTCTGTAGGCATGGTTCCGGATATCGACGATACCATCATCAAAGATACATCTCTGTTCCATCCTGAGCTTGTAGTGGCAGATGTTGTCTATGAGCCACAGGAAACCCGACTGCTCAGAGAGGCCAAAGCAGCCGGATGCCAGACCTTTAATGGCATGTATATGCTTCTTCATCAGGGGGCTAAAGCTTTCCAGATCTGGACCGGACAGGAAATGCCGGTTTCTGTTATTAAGGAAAAATATTTCTCTGTCAAATAGTGATTCGCATAACAGTCACATATTTCCCATCAGCTTATCTTTGATGATTGCCAGGATTTCTCTTGGAATATATATCAGAAGTCTCCATGAACGGTATCTGGAAGGAATGGGATAAATTTCTCTGCATCCACATTTCTTTCCTATGGCCGTTCCCCGGAAAACATGAAAATTATTGGTGACAATGCCAACCGAATGATTCAGTCCGATCATTCCCAGACTGAACTTCAGATTCTCTGTTGTGCTGGTAGATTTCTCTTCCAGGATCAGTCGTTCTCTGTCAATTCCATGTTCCACAAGATAATTGCACATTGCCTGAGCTTCTGTGATAGATTCTCCGTCCCCTTTTCCTCCGGACAGAACAGCCTTAGTCTCAGGATTTTCTTCCATATACTGTAAAGCCCTCCTGGTACGTTCCAGAAGGGCTTTTGTAAGCCGGGTACCTTCTACATGGGCACCAAGCACGATAATATATTCCAGATTTGGATGCTTACGCATTCTTACCGCAGCAATATTTATATTTCTTGCCGCTTCCGCAAGGACAAGGATCATTACGTCCGATTTTCTTTGCTTTGACAACTGTTCCTGATTTCTTCTGCTCGAGATAAAGTTCTTTTCTCTTCTCCGGTGTAAAGATTTCATCCCACTGTGGCAGTTCATACAGCCAGTCAGCTCTTGCATCTACCATATTCTTATAAAGAAGTTCTTTATCAAAGCACAGAGAAACCTTTGTGTTCTCATCCATTGTCTCAATCGGATTCGGAATCTTCAGACTGTCATTGATTCCATCCAGGAAACCAACCATTGTCAGAACTTCCTGTCCGTATTTCTCAGCCAGTTCCTTAACTGTACCGGTTACTACCTCATCCGGGTTGCTAAGAAGCTGCTCATAAATTCCTTTTTCAATATTAAAATAATTTGCCCAAAATCTCTGAAGTTTATTACGGTCTGCCTGCTGGTCATAGGCGATGGCACGCCACTGCTCTAAGATTGTTTTATCGCTCATTTCCTTTAATCCTCTTTTCCAATATTTCATAGGTATTATGCCTGTGCGGAAACATATGGAAAATATTCCTTCCACAAGCTTTATTATTATATCATCTTTCAGTTAAAAATACAAATGATATTCTTTGTATTTTTAGTGAATTTTAAGTTACTGTTCACACACCACTATCCCGCGAGGTGTTTTGGCAT